>Ga0209109_10000019_pt1 | contig 55810 bp, 55 predicted proteins | sample Rifsed10ft2_FD_184004 | JGI IMG/M metagenome (GOLD analysis project Ga0209109, IMG submission 184004) | Soil microbial communities from Rifle, Colorado, USA - sediment 10ft 2 (version 2) | ecosystem: Environmental > Terrestrial > Deep subsurface > Rock core/Sediment | place: Rifle, Colorado... | reverse complement strand
AAAGGCGAGTTCTTTATTGGCAATACCTAATTCAGATGCCCTTTTTTCTTTTTCGTCGTTCTGAAAGGCGAGTTCTTTATTGGCAATACCTAATTCAGCTGCCCTTTTTTCTTTTTCGTCATTCTGAAAGGCGAGTTCTTTATTGGCGATAACTAATTCAGCTGCTCTCTTTTCTTTTTCGTGATTTTGAAATGCGAGTTCTTGGTTGGCGATAACTAGTTCAGCCGCCCTTTTCTCTTTTTCGCCATTCTGAAAAGCGAGTTTTTTATTGACACGAATTAATTCATCCTCTTTTTTCATTTTTATCTTTATTTCTCTCATTTGATGGTAACTTTTTTCAACTTATTGCTAAAGAAGACAAGGTTTTAAGATTTATTAGTTGAGCAACCAAGGAATGAATGGATGTAGATAAAATTGAATATTATCCGGTAGGGAATAAATTTTAAATAAATTTATTATACACGCAAATGGGTAGTGAGTTATATTCTGGATCGTTTAGAGACCACGTTAGTGACTACAAATTGTAATAATACACCAAGCACTTTTTTTATCGGACTATGAGCGCCGCCCAGCAAGAGCTTTTTAGATAGATAACCTGTAGACAAACCTATGACACTATTTAAAAGATTACTTTTCAGACCAGGTGTTGTGGTCATCTCAGCAAAAGTGTTTTTAAGCAAGTTTATAGGCTTTATGCTTTCGTAGGTAGCGTGAAATTGTTCCCTGAGGGAATCGAATTCATTTGCCTTTTTTATTCTTAAAGTTGAGATTCTTTGATCTAAAAGATCGGTCTCGTTTATTTTTTTCATAACATTCCTATTTTAGCATTTTTCCAATTATAAAATTGCTCACTGGTAATTTAATCCATTGATCTTTATAAGAATAGAGTAAAATTGAAATAATTAGATAAAATGAAGCCACAATAAAGAAACCGTAAAAAAAGTTACCCAGCATTTCTCCAATCCAAAAAGAGATGCCAAAATTAAGAAGCAGAATGAACATAGCAAAAACAATAGCAATTACTAATCTTGAAATTAAGGAAGACAGTACATCCGAAGATTTATCTATAAAATTTAGCCGGGCTAATTCAATAGTCGTTCGGGTATAGTTCTCCGCTTTTTCAAAAAGAATTTCTATTGTTGTCGCTTTGTTATCCATTATTTATATTTTAATTGAAGTTTAGGAAACGTGTTTTAAACATCTAAATTTTCAATTTCATTTTTTGTATTCTCAAACTTTGCTTTTCCTTCTGCAAGAAAAGCTTCTCCTTCGCCTTTAAGACTGTCAAATTTGGCTTTTCCATCCTTAAGCAGAGATTTTCCTTCTTGTTTTAGAGAATCATATTTTTTGGACAGATTGTTTGCCGTTGCACCGTACTGATACTTTAATTCATCAGCGTAATCAATACCTTTGTTTTTTATTTTTTTTCTTGTTTTTTCCCCTTTTTCAGGAGCAAACAATATTCCTAATATAGCACCGGCAGCAAGACCGCCTAATACTCCTAATATTACTTTATCTGTTTTCATAATTATTTTTTTATTCTGTTAAATTCTGTTTTTTATAATCTTCTTCCTTGGATAAGTCTTAATAGTACTGCAATTACAGCAATGATTAGTAACACGTGTATTATACCACCTGCACTAAATGCGAAAAAACCGATTGCCCAAAAAATGATTAAAATTACTGCTAATGTGTAAAGAAGGTTGCTCATGATTTTTAATGTTTTTGATTATTATTTTATATTTAATTTAAAAAATTGAATAAACGAATCGCTTCATTTTAAATGATTTAAAGCTGTTTGTTCAATTTTATTACCTTACAAATATCTGCAACAATTTAAGAATAAGTGTTATACAAATTTCGAGAAATGTTGTAATATTTACAGTTTTAAGTAAATTTTTAATAAAAGTTTACTGTTTCTGGGAAGAAATTTGAAACAGTATTTAATGCTTATTTTTAAGCGGTAATAGTATGTTGCAGGGAAATAAAATTTTCAAACGAAATTATCTCGCGAATTGCATTATTGAAGATTTAGAAAATGACCAGAATTAGATTGCTTTTATTATCTTGTATATTTCCTCTTTCGTTTTGCCAAGCTTTAGCGCAAGCTTAGCGATCATTTCTTCTTCCGTCCCTTTCACGCATAATAAATCATTGTCCGTTAAAGCTGCACATTTTTCTTTTAATTCCGCTTTTTGCATCTCCCATGCCTGATGTTCTCTTTCTGGTCTCATTTGATTGTTGTAAACTTTTATTTTATTCAGTACAAAGTTGGCTATTTTTAAAACAAAATATGTTGTATTACTTTTGCCTAAACTTGTGTAATTCACTCATATTGCAACTTTTTTTATTGATCCAATAAAACTGTTATAAAAAACTCGATTCCAATCATCAAATTTTAAAATTTTTCTTTTGCTATTGGCAGCAATTGCGATACCTTTATTTCCACAATGAGGTTATTTACGGATGTAATGAGTAAGTTACAATGATATCGAAAACCTATTATTTCGTTTCATTATTTTCTGATTCCTCTTTTAACTTTTCCGCTTCTTTAATTTTTTTGGCCTCGGCTTTTTTCTTTTTATTAAAGTAGCCTTTCAATAAAAAATTGTGTTTTGCGGCTTCCATATTTTCACTCAAGCCTTTTGATCCCGTTTGAAGATTCGTAAGAGTCTTATCAAGACTGTTTGCAAATTTTTCATCGGTAATCAGTTTTGACAATGCCCCATTTCCATTATTCATTTTATAGGTAAATTCTGCTAATTCAGCGGTGATAATACTCGCATTATCCATACTGGTTTTGACACTTCTCATAATTTCATCCATTTCTACGGCCTCAACTGAGCCTATAATGGCATTATCCTTCACCATTTTTTTAGCGTAAGTTCCTGGAGAAATAACAAGTACTTTATCGCCCATAAGGCCATCTGATCCGATACTTGCCATGGCATCACTCTTTATGAACTTTTGTACTTCTTTATTGATTAATAATCGGACAACCACGGAGGTATCCGTCACTAATTGAATTTCACTGACTGTTCCTACATTTATCCCTGAAAAAAGGACATTGTTACCTATTTCCAAACCACTTACATTTGCAAAGTGTGAATTTAAAGTGAATGTCGAACCAAATAAATTCTTTTGTTTTCCGACAAAGTAAATGGTGGTCGTGAAAGCGACCAATCCTATTATAACAAACATTCCTAATTTCCAAGAAGTTCCTGATTCCTTATTCATAGCTAAATTCTTAAATTACATAATTATATAAAGAAGGAACGAACCCATTCGTCCTTGCTGTTTTCCAATTCTTCATAACGTCCTTCAATATGAATGACTCCGTCTTTTAGAATCACAATACGATCTCCGGTAAGTTTTGCACATGCCATATCATGGGTAATGATTATTGAAGTAGCATTATTTTTTTTCTTGATTTCCAGAATCAATTCACTAATTTCTCTAGATGTAATAGTATCCAATCCTGTAGTAGGTTCATCGTAAAGAATGATTTCCGGTTTTAAGATAAGGGTTCGGGCAAGCGCAATTCTTTTACGCATCCCACCTGAAAGTTCTGAAGGCATTTTATCGATGGCTTCCACTAAACCCACACTTTCCAGCACCTCAATAATTTCTTTTTCCACTTCTTCATCAGTTAATTTCTTTTCATGACGTTTTAAGGTAAATGCTAGGTTTTGTCTAACAGTCATGGAATCGTATAAGGCTGAATTTTGAAATAAAAATCCTATTCGTATTCTAATTTCATTAAGCTGACTCGTATTCATCTCAAGTATTTCTTGACCAAACACTTTAATTTCGCCTTGATCAGCTTGAACTAAGCCCACGATACATTTTATGGTGATGGACTTTCCTGATCCGGATTTCCCCAATACCACTAGGTCTTCTCCTTTATTTACGGTTAGGTTAACACCTTTCAAGATAGGGTTGTTGATCCCAAAAGATTTGAACAGACCCTTTATCTCAATAAGGGGTACCGTCGAATGCTGAGTACCGGGGATTTCTATATTTGCTTGTTCTTGAATCATTTTAAAATAATAAATCGGTTAATTGAACTGCTAGCATGTCTATAATAAAAATAGTTATTGACGCTGTAACTACAGCTGAATTTGCTGCCTTTCCCACGCTTTCGGTGCCGTTTTCAGCATTAAAACCTTTAAAACAACCAATCATTCCAATGAAAAAACCAAAGAAAAAAGTTTTAATAGTCGCCGGGAAAATATCTAGAAATTCTAACGAATCAAAAACCTTTGAAATATATCGAAAAAGGCTGACATCACCATGCATATTGACGCCTATAAATCCGCCAAGTATACCTATTCCGTCGGCGAAGATTACCAATAGAGGTATCATAAGAGTAGTGGCTAAAATGCGAGTCACCACTAAGTATTTGAAGGGATTAATTGCAGCTACTTCCATTGCGTCTATTTGTTCTGTCACCTTCATAGAACCCAATTCTGCCCCTATACCGGAAGAAATTTTACCGGCACAAATTAAAGCGGTAATGACTGGTGCTATTTCTCTAATTAGGGAAAGCGCGACCATACCGGGTAACCAAGATTCGGCACCAAAATTAGCCAGAGTAGGACGTGACTGGAGAGTAAGCACCAGGCCCATAATGAATCCTGTAAGGGCAACTAAAGGCAAAGATTTGTATCCTATGATATAACATTGCTTAAGGAATTCCTTAAATTCATAAGGAGGATAAAAAACCTCTTTAAAAAATTTCGAAGCAAATTTCATTATATCGCCTATTTCACTAAATATACTTTTAAAATAGCTAATCAAAATTTCATGTGTTATAACGATTAATGGTTTTGAATTGACAATTAGTTTGTCCAACTTAAAATGATGTTAAAGGCAATTGCTGCTCGTTTCAGATTGAAAAATTCTTTACTTTATATTAATATAGATTTCCCGTTTTATTAATTTTTAGAATATATTTTTAAAAGATTTCATCTTTACATGATCATCATTTATTAAAAAATATTGGTCATTAAGCATCGCCTTTTGTTTGCCCGTAAGATAGCCCAGATTGTTGTATACTGCCTCATAGTAGGTTTTTATGATGATATTATCATTGCGATTACAGGTATAGATGATATCGTTTGAATCTTTTGATATAAGGATTTTTGTTGTTTTTTGCCACAAGTCATAAAAGAAATTTTTCGTATTTTTTTCTTCTACGGGAGTTCCTCCCAATTTTATAATTTCCTTCCTTAGTTCCATTTTGCAAGCTTGGCTTGTTTTTTGAAAATTATTGAAAGCTTTTTTTAAAAACGACTGTTTTGTATCCATTACAGCTGCTTTATATCTTTTAATTCGGGCATCATTAATTATAATAAATGAATTCAATACTTTAATTGTTTTTTCAGTATTCATTTTCTTTAATTTTAAAAAATTTAGTAATCTGGTTGCACGATATGCAAAGATTGTTATTATACATGATGATAATGTTGTATAACTTTTAAAAAAACTTACATTTTTCACAGTTTTGGAATGGTCGATAATCATTATCCATTTTAATGATTTTTCTTTCCAAATGTTGGTCTTTATATAAGCTCAAAATTATTTTTGTTTATCAAGCTCTGAATTAGTTGTTTGCGAAATATTCCAAGACGAAATCATGCTGCTGATGCATGTTCATTTTATCGGTTTCTTTAATTTCAAATTTTATTTTCACAAAACGTTCATCCTCACTTAACACATCAAAAAATTCCACTTTTGCACCAGCAGGACCAAAAAGCACTATTTGTTTATAGTTTTTTATCGCTTCACCAATTTTATTATAATAGTCGTATAGAATGTGTTTTTCCTTGTTAATCAAAACCTCTGAAATTTTTGACGATTTCAATTTTTTTTCATCGATTGAAAATTTGGATTCGATAGTTTTTATTTCAAATGGTGAGTTGGTGAACTCCATTAAATATGCAATGGAATGATCCATCCATATCCCTAATTTTTTTACTGTTTTCATGGTATTTATTTGTTTATTGAAATTATAAAAATCACATTGTATTATTGTGATTAATAAAAGATTAAATTTCAGTCATTTAAAATGAAATTATGTTATATAAATTTACGGGAATATTACATAATTTACACATTAGAGACTTGAAATTATATTTTATATAAATATTGTTAGTCAATAAGTTACAAAACAAACAACAATGACTTTTTAGTATAAATAGCATTAAAATAAATAGCCAAAAAGAGTATTTGGTAATCAATCGAAATCCAGATAATTAAGGCAATCGAAACTAACTATTTAGTAGCGGAAGTATCTACTTTTGCAATTTCTGTTGGAGGAACAACCCCAGAGTAAATTTTGGCATAACTGGCGGTAAATTCAGCACCAAAAAATAAAATCATAGAAGAATAGGAAACCCAAAGCAAAATTAAAATCACGGATCCTGCAACTCCATAAACAGAGGCAGGATTTGCAGTGCTAAAATAGTAGGCCAGTATCGTTTGTCCAATGGTAAACAGAATACCGGTCACAATGGATCCTAGCCATACATGTTTCCATTTTATTTTGGCATCGGGCAATATTTTGAACATTAATGCAAAAAGGATCGATATCACCGCCAATGAAAAGATGAAATTAAAGACATTAAAAAACGATATCATATAGCCGTAGGTAAATGTTCTCATCCAGTTTCCCATGCTTGATAGGCCTGTAGAGACCGCTAGCGAAACCATAAGTAAAAAAGCGATTGCCAATATTAATCCAAAAGAAAAGAGTCTTGCCTTGAGGATTATTAAAATTCCTTTCTTTTTGATAACCTCTACTTTCCAGATTAAATTCAAGGTTGTTTGCAATTCAACAAACACGGCGGTAGATCCTACCAGTAGTATTACAATTCCAATGAATGAGCCCCAAAAGGTGGATTTTGACTGAGTGGACTTGATCAATATTTCACTGATTTGATCAGCTGTTTCTGAACCCATCGTGCTTGAGATTTGTTCCAGTATATTTCGGTTTACACTGTCGTTTCCAAAGAAATAGCCTGCAATTGATATCACCAGAACTAATAGCCCAGGTATGCTAAAGACGGCATAATACGCTATAACGGCACTTTGCCTAAAGGGATCTTTATCGCTCCATTCATTAAAAGTCATTTTTAATAGCTTGCCTGTATCTTTGGTTTTAAATTGCATTTTTACGCTTTTTGTGTCATTTAATTTAAAAAAAGTGTACTTTAAATTAAACAGTAGGAATTACTAATTTATAAATAAAACAATCAAGTGTTCAGATAGGGTAGAGGTGTTTTTGAAAAGCTCAGTCTTAGTCGATTATTATTCCAGACTATTCTAAATTTTCTACATCTGAGGTTTTAACCCAAAAAAGGCTGTTTTTTACAACAGCCTCGAACCAAACCAAACCAAACTAATTTTAAGAAGTACTATCCCCTAGTAAACTCGGGATATATTCAAAAAAAAAGAAATTAAAAGCTGTTTGTTTCCATTATCACTTGGTTTCCAGGAAACTGGACATCAGCATCATCTTCTGCAGTAATGTATATTTTTGATGGTTTTACCGGTGTTACCGTTTCGAAACTAGCTTTAAGTTTTGAAGACAAGAATTTTGAATCACTTTTTATTCGGCCGATATTTTTCACCATAGTATCTTCAGTTTCCATCCAAACAACATATGCTTTTTTGGGTGGATCCAATCGGTCCACTTCTGCTAGATTCTCCAATTCAATTTGGACCACATAATTTTTATTTTCGTCCCTTTTCAATTTAACGTCCCCACGAGCAGCGGGAACTATAGAGGAAGTTTGAAAAGCTACTTTCTTGGCGCAGGACGCATATGAGAATGCTATCATTAATACCAATAGGGCTCCCGTTATTTTCCTTGAGATTGATTTTAATTTTTCTTTGTTCATTTTTGTTAATGTTTAAGATGAAATATGTTCGTATTGAAAAATCGGGACCTATAAAAATCGTCTCGATAATATTAAAGGCTAAAAAAATCAGCTTACAGTGATAGTTAGCTCAAATATCTTCGTAAAATCCAAGCTATTGTTTCGTGTTATTCCATTAAACCCGTAAGGAAATCTGCAGTTCCAATATCCTTGTTTTCCTTGCCACTTATGTCTATGTCCTTGCGCAATTCCACAATAACTGTCTCATGGTCATCTAACAATTCTTTCAACATTTCTTTCTGCGAAGGATACTTGTTTGGCGACTCCTTGATTTTCGTCAGTTCTGAAAATTCTGACATCGTACCAATTGTCTTCTTGCCTAATTTATTTATGCGCTCTGCAACCTCGTCTATACTTTCCTCCAGTTGTTTGTATTGGTTTTCAAAAAGTTTATGGATTTCCATAAAACTTTCGCCGCCTACATTCCAATGAAATTTCCTCGTTTTGATATATAAAGTCATCTCATCTGCCAAGACAGATGAAAGTAATTCGACACTATTTTTTTTAATTATTTTCTGAAATTCCTATTTGTGGTTTCATAATTTTGCTTAATTTATATTATAGTTTAGTTGATAATTGCACAATAAATTTTATAGAAAATAATTGTCAATTTCAAAAGAGGGCATTAAGAGTAAATTTCCTCCCCGCTTAACTTTTTTTATCGCGCACTATCAGTAGCACACCGCCTATAACCAAAACCACGCCCACTATGGGTGACCATTTCACAGGATGGGACTGCTGTTGATTTATTTCAATTGGACCTATATCGACTACCTTTTTAGTGGTGACATAGTTAAAGCCCGTATAAAATATCATTATCGCCCCGATAATTAATGTGATAATTCCTATAGTCTTTGTGTTCATATAAATAATTTTAGGTTTCTTTCAAATATTAGCTTCTTTATATAAGAAGACTTATCTGAAATCTGATGGGTTTCACATTTCAATCAACTAAAAGCACAAACAAATTTGCTTTTAATTAAGATTCATCTTTTGTGGTACGAACTAGACTTATTCCTGAGGTGAAAAATATTAGGCCAAGAACTCCGTAAATGATTAGAGATTTAATATCTTGATTACCACCTGAAGTATTGGTAAATAATACGGCTGCATAAATAAGGGCACCAATTCCTAGAGCTGTTAGTAATGCACCAAAGATTCTTTTAAGATTCATAATTTTTTTTTTAGAATTATTAATTTGATTATCAATATTGCTATGGTGACCTCTTTATGAAGAGATGCGTCAGTAAGCGATAGGTTAATAGCAGATTTTTTCAAGTCAGTTATTCGCAAATAGCTGGCCAGCTGCTGATTGTGATGTCAAAGATAAAGAACTTATTTTCAGTAAGTTTTATATTATTTCTGTTAAAAGTTATATCTTTTACTTATTGGCTTGCAATTACGTCAAAATAGGAGGCAATAATATTTATTTTGTAAAACCGTACCCTCTTTGAAAATTACGCATGCTTCCGCTACGTTTGCGCCAGCAGCTTCACTGCCGGTTAACGATACCCCTTTTATTCTTTCATCACTGATCAACGCTGAACTTCTTTTGCCAGAAATCATTAGATTAGTATAAAGTCCCTCTGCAGCTCCTGCGTCTAAATATAATTTCTCTATTGCAATACCACAGAAAACCGTACGACTTGATAGAAAGGAAGTTCCATGGTACAACATCAAATAAAACTCCTATTGGACTGTTTCTAATGAAGGCTTCCCCAGACTCTGGATTTGAGTATGGCGCTTATTTTTTGACATAAAAAAAACGCTGTAGATCAGTTGACCAACAGCGTTTTTAAGTTTCTAAAAATTCTTTGAATTTATTGTGGTATCGTAACGGTATTCATTTGTAGAGTAACTGCCGTTTGCGCTAACATTCTTCCGTTTATTGAAGCTCCTGTTTTTAAGTTAATACCGGTTTGGCTTAATATGTTTCCTTCAAAATGGCTGGTTGTCCCTAAAGTAACTGCACCACTAGTTTGCCAGAAAATGTTTTTGGCCTGCGCGCCACCTGCTAGGGTAACTCTAACTGCTGAACTCATATTAAGATCTCCCGCAACCTGGAAGATCCATACATCAGTCGGGCTACCAGAAATTGTAATATCTGTGGGAATGTTAAGTGTGCTTGTCCATTTATACAAACCTGGTGTAAGCGTTTTTCCACCAATCGTTCCAGCACCTAAATTTAGGAAATCAGGGTTAACGCGTCCTGCCGCATTAGTGTAGGCTATTTGCATGTCACCTACGGCTGTAGTTAAACGAGTAGCATCAGTGATCTTGCAAGCTGGTCCTGCAGCATCGACTGAAAATATTGTACCTGTCACTTCATCACATTTTAAAAGAATAGCAGCTCCTGTAATAGGGCTTGCACCAACATCTCCTGTAACAGCAGATTTATATACATCCGTAACTCCTGTTTTTGAAAGTATCGCGAAATTACCAGCAACACCAAGATTTACCGCTTCCAATGTTTGGCTGCTTGTCAAATCTGTAGTTGACTGGTTAGATGAAGACTTTAAGGACGTAGTTTCATAAGTTGAATTTGCCACTGTTGGTGAGCTTGAATCCATATCATTACTACAACTCGTCATTAACCCAACCAAAAGCACTGTTAAGACTGGGATTCTTTTTAATATCTTCATGTTTTTTTTGTTTAAAATGTGATTTATTTATCACATTTCAAAGGTGAGGCCTTTATCCGCAAAAAAGGTTGTGATATTATGGTTCAAAGTTACGAGATTGACACATTTTGCTGTTTCCGATCCTTTTCTTAATAAAAAAAAGAGCGACTTTCCTCAATTGAGGAAAGTCGCTCTTTTTTACTTTTGTATAAAGTGACTAAATTTACATTCTCGTCATATACCAGTTTAACTCTTTTTCGATTTTTTCGAAATGAAAAAAGGCGGCTATGTTTTTTTGTAGTCTTAAGAAAGCGGTCTCGCTTTTTACGACATAATCAAAAGCTTTGTGGTGCATGCAACTGATGGCTACTTCGATCTTGTCTTGAGAGGATAACATTATGACAGGAATTTCAGGGTCGAAAGCCTTAATTTTATCCAATGTTTCAATGCCATTCATTGCATTTACATCTATCCCGTCCAAATGATAATCAAGAATAATCACGTCCGGTTTTCTTTTCGCCAAATTGGCAATACAGAGTTCTCCTGTTGCAAATGTTTCAACTACATAGTCAGTATGATGAACGAATTCTATTTCTAATGATTTTAAAAAAACGGCATCATCATCTACTAAAAAAACTATTGTTTTGCTATCGTTTTTCATTAGTTTGTGTTTTTTATATTATTAAATTCTATTTCTAATTCTTTGCAGGCTTGATTACAGATGTTTTCAAGCTGTAAAACCAAGTTATTTATTTCTTCCATGTTTTCATGAGCTGCAGCAGAGTCTTGTACTTTTTTTGCCATGTCTTCAAATTCAGGACTCAGCCCTATTATTGAAAAGGAAGGGATCATCTTATGAACGGATGCTTTCAATAATGTCCAATCCTTGTTTTGTAGACTTTGCCTCATTGCATTAATTAGTGGTGGTGTTTGCTGCAAATAAGCCGCTATCATTTCCATCATTAATTTAGGATTAGATTTCGTTCGAACGCTTAAGTAGTCTAAATTGATACATTTTTGCTTTTTCGGCATATCTTTTCTTTTAAGTTCATCAGATTTTAGGGTTGAATTTTTCCTAACAATGCTTACTATTTTACTATACAATAATCGCTCATCAACAGGTTTCGCAATATAATCATTCATTCCGACAGCCTTACATTTTGCTAAATCAACTGTCGTTACATCAGCCGTTAGGGCAATGATAGGTATATTTGAATTCAATTTTTCCCTGATATATTCAGTAGTTTCAAATCCATTCATTACCGGCATTTGCAGATCCATCAAAATGACGTCATACTCCTTGCTATTCAGCTTTTCTATAGCAATTTTGCCGTTTTCCGCAATGTCACGTTCGAATCCAAAATCATCCAGAAGTGTTTTCATCAATAACTGATTCAGGGCGATATCTTCAACAACTAAAACTTTAATATTATTTATTTCAGAGTCTAATTCAAGTATTTCTGTTTCCAGTTCAGCGTCTAGTTTTGTTTTTTGAAAGTTCAATCTAAAACTGAATGTGGTTCCAACGCCAACTTCACTTTCAACATTTATAGTGCCTCCTTGAGGCTCCACTAATTGTTTTACAATTGCTAGCCCCAATCCGGTACCACCATAAATTCTTGAGGTTCCACTGGAAGCTTGCTGAAAGTTATCAAATATTTTAGCTATTTTTTCTTTGGGAACACCAATACCGGTGTCTGTAACCGCAAATTCAACAGTTGTATTTTCTTCGTTCTCCTCAATCAAACGAACGCTCACCGTGATTTTTCCTTTAATGGTGAATTTAACGGCATTACTGACCAAATTTAATATTATCTGGTGCAGACGAACAGGATCCCCAATTATTATTGAGGGGATATTTGGGTCGTATTCTGTAATTAATTTTAAATTTTTCTCTTGAATTTTTGTTTCAAACAAATGCAGCATCGACGATATCGAAGATTTTAGTTTGAAAGGTATTTTTTCGAAGGTCATTTTACCCGCATCCACTTTCGCCAAATCAAGAATGTCGTTAATAAGCACGATTAGCGCGTCACCACTCATTTTTATCGCGGTCAAATACTCCTTTTGTTTTTCAGATAAATCTGTTTTTAATACCACTTTGGTAAATCCGATAATGGCATTCATCGGAGTCCTTATTTCATGGCTCATATTTGACAAGAACTGTTGTTTTGCTTTTACTGCATTTTCTGCAATTACGGTGGCATACTCAGCATTCCTTTTTTCCTCCTCGGCAATTCCTGTTGCCAGTTCGGCGAAAACTTTGGCTTCAATCAGTTCTGTTTCAATTATTTTTTGCTCTGTTATATCCCTGGCAACAACGACTGCGCCAAGTACGTTTCCTTGCTCGTCCTTATAAACTGATCCGTTAAATAAAACATCTGTCAATTTACCGTCCTTATGTCGAAGAGTCAACGGAGAATCGGCTACGGATCCTTTGGCAAAAACTTCCTGATATACTTCCCGCGCCATTTGTGGTTCGGTAAAATAGGCAAAGAAATCAGAGCCTATTAGTTTCTCGCGTTCCAGCCCCGTAATCTTTACGGTAGCTTCATTCATGTCCGTAATTTTGCCCTCGATGCTAATCGTAACCAAGGGATCACGACTTGCTTCGATCAAGCTGAGTGAATATTGTGAAGCTAATTTGGCCGAGTCGCTAAGTGATTTGAGTTCTTTGTTTACAATTTCACGTTTCTCTTTTTCTTTGTTCTGGAAGTCCAGTTCGATGTCGGCAATAACTAATTCAGCCGCTCTTTTCTCTTTTTCACCAGTTTGAAATATAAGTTCTTCGTTGGCTATATACAATTCCGCTGCCCGTTTCTCTTTTTCATCATTTTGAAACAGTAATTCTTCATTGGCAATTACTAACTCAGCGGCCCTTTTTTCTTTAACTGTATTCTGAAAAGCAAGTTCCTCGTTGGCGATGACCAACTCGGCAGCCCTTTTTTCTTTTTCGTTATTTTGAAAAGCAAGTTCTTTATTGGCAATGACCAATTCTGCAGCTCGGTTTTCTTTTTCATCGTTTTGAAAGGCAAGTTCTTTATTGGCAATGACCAATTCCGCTGCTCGGTTTTCTTTTTCGACGTTTTGGAAGGCAAGCTCTTTGTTGGCAATGACTAATTCTGCTGCCCGATTTTCCTTTTCATCATTTTGAAACGCAAGTTCTTCATTTGCGATGATTAGTTCCTCCGATCGTCTTTCTTTTTCTTTATTTCTAAAAGCAAGCTCTCTATTGGCATTTCGCAAATCTAATGCCCATTTTTGTTCAGCGATATCACGCGCTACAATCACAATTCCCAATACGACACCCTTATCGTCCTTATAAACAGATCCGTTAAATAAGACATCGGTCAGTTTACCGTCTTTGTGGCGAATCGTAAGGGGCGAATCTGAGACGGACCCTTTCGCAAATACCTGCCGGTAAACTTCTTGGGCCATTTGAGGCTCAGTGAAATAGTCCAAGAAATCTGAACCAATCATTTTTTCACGATCAATTCCTGTGACTAGGACCGTTGCCTCATTCATGTCAGTAATCTTACCATGGATATTTATGGTCACTAGTGGGTCCTGGCTTGCTTCTATAAGACTTAGGGAATAATTGGAAAGTAATTTTTGGGAAGCGGTAAACGTTTCCAATTCATCATTTCTAACTTTTAAATTTTTAACTATTACAAAGACTAGAGTGAATATGACGAAGATTAAAATTAAGAGCAAGAAAAACAACATTTCTGCATTTTCACTACTGTCTTCATTTTCCATTTTCCTTTGCTTGAGAGAATTATACTCGTCATAATTAATATCTGAAATTATATCTTTTATTTCGTCAGTAATAATTTTTCCCTTTTTCAGGATGTCTATTTTTTCACTTTCTTTTAATAAGTTTGTATTTCGGTCATCCAGCAACTTTCTAATTAAAATTAGTTTTTCCGCTGCTTTTAGTTTCAAGGACGCTACTTGATTACTCTGTTTAGGATTATCTTTGGTAAGCACTGAAAATGCTTCTAAGTTCCTATCCATTGCTATAACGGCATTGTTAAAAGTTTCCAGAAAAAGATTGTTTTCTGAAATGATGTAACCTCTTACACCAGTTTCAATATCAAGAATATCCAAAAGAACATTGTCGTTTTTACGCAATATTTCCTGCGCAAGCTCTGTGGAGTCGCTGGTTGATTTTACTTTTAAGTTATTGTAATAAAAGATTGCCAAAACAGATGCCAATATAATCGCTACAAGAATATAGTAAAGTTGAAATCTTTTTTCGGAGATTAATTTCATGATGGTTTGAGAACTTTAATTTACGCTGCTCTGGTTTATATTATTTTCGATGCCAATTTCTTCAATTGGACAGCGTCTTTTATCTTTCAAGTTTTTGAAATGGGAGGGGGAGAGTCCGGTAACTTTTTTAAACTGGCTCGACAAATGCGCAACACTGCTGTATCCCATTTTCCATGCTATTTCAGTGATATTGTGTTCTCCGTAGATTATTAATTCCTTCACCCGTTCGGTTTTATGCGAAATAATGAACCGTTCTATTGTGGTCCCTTGAACTTCTGAGAACAAGTTGGATAGATAGGTGTAATCATGATTTAGCTTTTCACTTAGATAAATGGAAAAATTTACTTTGATGACTTCGTCCGAATGATGAACCATTTCAATTATTACATTTTTGATCTTTTCAATAAGCATGGATTTTTTATCATCCATTAATTCGAAACCTGAATTTAGAAGTCCCGCTTTAAGCTGTTGGCGCTGATCAAACGTAATGTTTTCCATTACATCTACTTCTCCTAAATCGACAACAATAAAATGCAATCCAAGTTTTTTCAACTCTTCCTTTACTGCCATTTTGCAGCGATTGCTGACCATGTATTTAATATATAATTTCAAATTATTTCTTTTTAAATAGATTATGTAAAAATTGCACTATTTTCAACTACTATACTTATATAATAGGGTATTAAAGTTGTATAATTTACTGTTTTTTTTAAATGTGCCAACTGGACTAGTGTACCCATAAGAAGAATAATTGGCAGTTTTTTTAAAGATGTAAAATTTTATTCGAGAATAGAGCCGGGTGAATTTTATAATAGGCCATTAGCTGATCTTTCCTCGAAGGATTTAAATTTTTAAAACTATAATTTTTATTTGTTTTTAATAGGTAGGACAATGAAATTTGTCTTAAAAATTAATCGATCTATAATTAAAGTTTGATTGGTATTATTGGTTATCATAAAGATCAACCCAGTCCAAAGTTTTTATCGCAGAAAGTTTATTTTCTTCATTCATGTAAACACGAAGTTCCTTATTGGCGACTTTTTTGGTGTACAAAGCTTTATAACGGAAAATGGTTGTTCTTTCAGTGTTGTCTTTAAACACCTCAACTAACTGAAGATCTTTGAAGGTACCGTATCGTTGCCTGTAGTTGGCACATGTTTTAGATAGTTTCTCCTCCGTAATGTTATCAATCACGGACGCTGTGGCTTCACTTTCATTATAGGGTTTGAACTTTGAAGTATTGCATGTCATCAACATTCTTTTGCCCAATTCGTAGGCCTTGTTCTTTAAATTCAAATCAACTTCCGCAAGAGCTAATTTCATTGTTTTAGGCTCCTCGGGCTTTACAGCTTCCACTTTTTTGGCTTTACATCCTACCAAAACAATCAAACTTAGGATTAGTATTATTTTTTTCATTTTTTATACTTTAATTTTTAATAATAGGTTCGGGTCGGGACAATTTTCTAAATAAAAAGGCAATTCTTTTTTGCTGCAGACACCAGGATAATCTCCAAATTTATCCGCCATGTTTTTTATAATTTGAAAATGTAAATGCGGAGAGTAATCCCCATTTACGGATGCATCACCCAAAATCGCAAACTGTTCCCCTTTTTTGAAAACCTTTCCGACTTCAATGCCATCTAAACTGTCTAAGGACAAATGACCATATAGTGTGTGAAAGGTTTGATTTTCAAGCTGGTGTTCTAATATGATCGTAGGGCCGTAATCCCCAAAACCAGCATTGAAATTGTAGCTGTGTACCGTTCCGTCAAGGGCTGCTAACACAGGAGTTCCCGCTTTTATCCATAGGTCTAAACCGATGTGCATATTACGCTCCTCCGTTCTTTCATCCTTAAAAACAGTGCTGCGTTGATAAAGGTTCCTTTTTTCATTGTATCCTCCAAAAGCTACCTTAGCGTTGTTTACAGTCAAATGCTTCTCGACAAACTCTTCAAAACTTGCTGCGCATTTAATATCGAATTTAGATAATGTGCGGTTGGAAGAAGACAAGTCTAACGGAATATAATCTTCATGGTCTATTGAGGCATCTATTACTTTAACGTCAGCCGTGTTTCTCAATAGTGTTTCTAAAACAGTCATTATACGTGTATTTTTTTGTTAATCTAAAAATATAGTAAAAAAGCCAACATAAAAAATTTACATTGGCTTTATAACTTTTACTTAAGAAAAAGTGTATTATTTCTTAACCTCAAGATTTGCATCCCCTCCACCAACAGTTACATTGGTTTCGTTCGTTCCGTTTTTAGTGCTTACATCTATTCCGTCTTTACCAACACTCACCGAAGTACCATCAGGGTTCTCTTCAGCTGCCGGCGCCTCAGCGTTGACTTCAATAGTTGTTTCGCTTGGTTGCGCAGTTTCTTCTTTCTTTTTACAAGAAACAATAGCTAAGATTGAAAGCATTCCTATGAATAATGATATTTTTTTCATTTCGTTTTTGTTTAGATTTTAAATAATTAATGCCCAAGATACTGTTTTTATTAATACCAAAAAAATGGCAAACCTAATATCCGCGGAATTTTACTTTTAAGTTTATATTTAAAAGTAATGTTATATATCAGATTTGCAAATCAGTATTTTTTTAATAAATTTTGACAAAATAAGATGTAATATATTGATATAGAGTTAATTGTGGTTAAATAGTGCACTAGCACTATTGCTGTTTTGTAACTTTAAAGTGGTTTTTAGAAGTTTAATTTTAAAAAATCATCAAGCTTTTAAAAAAGAAGTTTATGCACCAAATCATAAATTTTTCATAGAAAAAAGACCTTACGGACTGTATTTTTTTCAAATAAAAATTGTTCGTGTAATTTTCGAAATGCTGAGAACGGACTCTTTTGTCCCGATTTTATAACGGTTATTTAAATAACATTTATGGCACAATAAAACTTTTTACAACCGGTAAAATGACCTCACTATTTTAACAGTCACCTAATTTGTAAAACCCAAAAGTTATTATTATGAAATCAATTTTCTTCCGTATACTACCGGTAGCTATGCTTGTATTTATGCTGGATTATTGTTCCTCAGATAATTTAGAATCACAAGATCGCGCCGAGCCAACTATCGAGGTTATAAATTATACCTACAATTCATCCGAATTGGAGACTATGGAATTGATAAATTCATACAGAATAAGTATAGGTATGAATGTGTTGGAGAAAAATAATTACATTTCTTATAAATCAGAAGAACACAATAATTATATGATTACCCACAATGTGGTAAACCATGATGATTTTGTTGCACGCGCTCAAAACATAATAAATGTTTTGGGAGCTAAAAAGGTAAGTGAGAATATTGCTTATAATTACAATTCTCCTAAGGCAGTTTTTGACGCATGGATGTGAAGCCCTAAGCATAAGGAAAACATCACGGGCGATTCTTCTCATTTTGGAATTTCAATAAGAGAAAATCCTGTCAACGGAAAAAAATATTACACTAATATTTTTGTCAAATTATAATTTCGATTTGAAATGCAAAAAAGCCAGATAAAAATGAATTTATCTGGCTTTTTAATGATTTTAGAATCTATTAGTATAAACTGGGATATTTCGAAGGATTTACTTCGTTCATCATCGTGTATACTTTTTCGAAAATGTCTTCAGTGGAAGGTTTTGAGAAATAATCCCCATCCGTTCCGTATGAAGGTCTATGCGCTTTTGCGGTCAAAGTTTGTGGTTTGCTGTCCAAATGGTTGTAACCGTCTTGTTGCTCAATGATCTGTTGCAAAATATAAGCCGATGCACCACCGGGAACATCTTCATCGATTACCAACAAACGATTGGTTTTCATTATACTTTTTACAAGATCATGGTTGATATCAAATGGTAATAATGATTGTACATCAATCACTTCACAGTCGATACCTATTTCCTGAAGTTCTTTGGCTGCTTGTTCCACCAATCGTAGAGTGGATCCATAGGAAACCAAAGTGATATCAGTCCCTTCTTTCATTGTTTCCACAACTCCAATCGGAGTTTTGAATTCACCGTAATTCAGTGGCATTTTTTCTTTCAAACGGTAACCGTTCAAGCATTCGATCACTAAGGCCGGTTCGTCGCATTCCAGCAAGGCATTGTAAAAACCTGCCGCTTTGGTCATGTTTCTTGGAACCAAGACATGAATACCCCTTACTGCATTGATGATCATTCCCATAGGAGATCCGGAATGCCAAATGCCTTCCAATCTATGTCCTCTTGTTCGAATGATTAGCGGTGCTTTTTGTTTCCCTGCCGTTCTATACTGCAAGGTTGCCAAATCATCGCTGATGATTTGAATCGCATACAATAAATAATCCAGGTATTGGATTTCGGCAATAGGACGTAAGCCTCTCATTGCCATTCCGATTCCTTGTCCTAAAATAGTCGCTTCGCGAATGCCTACATCGGCAACACGCAGCTCACCATATTTTTCCTGCATTCCCTCTAAACCTTGGTTTACATCACCAATGTTTCCAGAATCTTCGCCAAAAATGAGTGCTTCAGGGTATTTTGTAAAAATGGCGTCAAAATTATCCCTCAAGATCATTCTGCCATCCGTATCTTCTTTGGCGTTTTCCGGGTATTGAGGTAATACTTGATTTACGGAAAAAACATTCTTATCGGAATCCGAATACAAATGGCTGCTGAATCTGTCTTGGCTTTTGTTTGTATATGATGTAATCCAGTTTGACAATTCTGCTTTTCCGTTTTCATTTATGACAAGGCGCAAGGTTTTGCGCGCTGCAACCAAAATTTCTTTTCTTATTGGGTCTTTTATGCCATTCAAATCAGTAGAAATTTTCAGGATGCTATCCTTGTTGTTGCTTGAATTGGCCAATTTTTCTAATAAAGTAACAAGCTCTTTTTGTTCGGCAACGATTGGCTCTATAAATTCGCTCCAGGCTGCTTTTTTGCCTTCAAGAGCTACTTTTTTTGCATCTGAATCAATTTCGGCAATTTCTTCCGGAGATGCAATGTTTATTGCAATCATCCATAGTTTCATCTGCCTGATACAATCGTAATCCTTTTCCCAGGCAAGACGATCTCCGTCCTTATACCTTTCATGCGAACCCGAACTTGAATGCCCTTGTGGCTGGGTCAGTTCGTCAACGTGTATAAGTACCGGTACGTGGCTTTCGCGAGCAATAGCGGACGCCTTTTCATAGGTCGCTATCAAATCCGAATAATCCCAACCTTTCACTTTCAGTATTTCGAAACCATTAGTGTCCTTTTCCTTTTGGTATCCTTTTAAAATTTCAGAAATATTTTCTTTTGTGGTTTGATGTCTTGCATGAACTGAAATTCCGTAATCGTCATCCCAAACACTTATGATCATCGGTACTTGTAAAACACCGGCTGCATTTATAGTTTCAAAAAACAAACCTTCCGAGGTGCTTGCATTTCCAATGGTCCCCCACGCAACTTCATTTCCATCAACTGAAAAATTTGATTTTTCAGTTATTCCCGGAACCTGTCTGTATATTTTTGATGCTTGTGCAAGCCCCAGTAATCGAGGCATTTGTCCAGCCGTCGGAGAAATGTCGGCGCTTGAATTTTTTTGTTTGGTTAAGTTTTTCCAAGACCCGTCTTCATTCAAACTATGGGTGGCAAAATGACCTCCCATTTGCCTGCCCGCAGACATTGGTTCTTGTTCAATATTTGTATTGCCGTACAAACCGGCAAAAAACTGTTGTACTGTCAATTGACCGATCGCCATCATGAATGTTTGATCGCGATAATAACCGGAACGGAAGTCCCCGTTTTTGAAAAATTTTGCCATCGCTAACTGTGGAACTTCTTTTCCGTCTCCGAAAATTCCAAATTTAGCCTTACCGGTCAACACTTCCCTACGTCCCAAAAGACTGCATTCTCTACTTGTGATAGCAATCTTGTAGTCGTTCAAAACTTCGGTTTTAAAATCTTCGAATGTTAAAGTAGTATTGGTTTTTTCTTTTATCATAATTGAAAAGTATAACTTAGTGTGGCAAATTTAATTAAAAACTAGCGATTATCATAATTCATTGAAATAAATATAATTTAATTATTGGCAAGTAAATGACGTTAAAGATATTTATTTTTTAATTATTCATAATTAAATAGTTATTTTATTGTAAATAATTTATTTAAAACTAAGAATTAACTGCGATTAAAACCATTTTCGATTAAATAAATTGATTAATATTTTAGGCGACAAAGTGATTACAAACCGTATTTTTTCATTGTAATTTTTCTGACCAATTTCCCAGCCGTTAGAGGAGTAGACCGGCAAATACAATTCAAAATAGTCAGGAACTAAATTCAGACGGATGCCGCTGTCGTATAAAAATCGTGCCTTAAGCTGTTTATTTTTTATAAAACCTACATCCCCGTACACTTCTACCCAATTCCATATGTTATACCCCCCATTCAGAGTCGTGATCCACTGATTGGCATAGGGGCTGTTCAACTTCGACTTAAACCCACCCTCGGCAACGATCAGTTGTTGGCTAAAAAAGCCACTACTCTCAGAGCGTCCATAATAACTGTAGTCAAAAAGGTAATCGGTAGGCCGATCTAGAGCGAAGCTGAAAAAATCGGAATCGGTCTTGTTGTATATAAAAGCACCTGCATACAAACGTACATTGATTTGACGGTTGTTTTCGAAAAGTTTTCTATATTCCAATTCTGCCGCCAATTTCCCGAATTTTCCCGAAAATTGCATATCCGCCATAAAGCTTAAATGACCGGTAATCTCCGTGTTTGTGTTGAAATATTTCGCATTAAAAACCGAATAATTTTGAGCAAGATTGTCGGTCACGATTTCGCTCTTTTCTTTGTTCACCAATACTTGACGGACTAGGATTAGCTGCTTTCGGTTATCCCTGAAGTCATTTGGGCGAATTCTAAACTGAATCATGGGATTGATTTTTAGATAAGTCGCATCAGCCGCATAATGGAAATAGTTTCCGGAAAGCGAATATTTCATGTTGTACAGGGAGCCATTTCTATAATTTTGATTCACAACAAAAGCTGCGGAACCCGAGAATGTTTGCGCCTTCGTGGAGTAGGAGGGATTAACGTCAAAAATAAAGGGTTTGTCCAATATGGTCTTGTTGTGCAGCCTTAAACCTGGAGACAAACCATCGTACAAATTGTAAGTCAAGGTAGGAACATACAAAACCTGATTGTAATATGGATCTTCAAGGTCCTTCATAAAAACAAACTTTATGGGACGGTTGTTCGGAAAGAAACCTTTTAAGGATTTCCAGTTGTTTCTTAAATTATATTCGGGAACTTCATTTTTATAGTTTAAGACGATTTTGTCGGCAGCTTTTCTTTCCAAAGTAAAAACGCTACCTTTTACTGTTGGATTTAACCATTTTTTAAAGACGATTTCACCATTTTTGATCCCGTAAATGGGAACAGGTACTATCACGTTTGTTCTGTTTTTAATGGAAAAAGAAACGCTGTCTTTCGTTTTGGACACCTCTGAAAATTTGAAGTCAATGATGTCTCTTGAATTTATAACGGTGTTAAAAAACCAGCCAATGTCTTTATCGGTGTTTGATTTTAGCGCAGATTCAAAATCTACTCCGGAAAGCTGATTTTCTTTGTTTTTTGAGTAAAATTGGCGAATACTCTTAGTTACTAGATTCTTTCCAAGATAATCGTCGAGATATCTCAAGCTTAAACCTGCCCGATATTTACTGGCAATTTGTTCATTAAACTTGATGAGGGTGTTTTTGGGAGCGCCAAGGGGCTGGTCCAAATTCTTCCGAGCCATTAGCATATAGAAATAGCTGTAATGCTCGTTAAAGTCCAAGTTCGTCAAATTATAACTTTTCAGTAATTTGAAAGACGAAATGTTACCCAACATTTTAGTATTTGGATGATTTTCTTCAATGTATTTCATCATGGCAAATACTTGAATGCCATCATATATCCATGCATCTTTCCTGTTATCTAATCGCAAACTATTTTTTAAATAGCTGTTTAAATAGGTTTTAAGGAATTTAATTTCAAAAGTGAATTCATCCGAAAAAGGACTGATGAAGGAGGGCAGTTGATTCAATCCGTAAAAAGGATCACGATCATAATCAGCCTGGGAAACGACAATTTTATCAAACGGGTATTTTCCAATTAAATCATTCACAAAATGAACAATGCAGTCAACAGCTAAAGCTTGCTGCACGGTACTGATTTTCTCCTCTTTCAAATTGGTTATTACTTCAAGAGGCTTAATGTTGAAGCTGTTAAAACTGGATTTTGGTTCTATAAAAAGACTAAAATTTGTTCGGTTCTTTCCGGACAATGTGAAGATGGAATGATCTCCTTTTTGGACAAATCCCGTATTGTTTAAATCAGAAGTTACTTCAAGACCGTTTGCTAGTTTCAACTCTATGTCAAAATCCGAAACGCCGTTGGCGATATCATTTAGATTAGCATTGTTGTATTCTATGAAATCATGGTTTTCATATCGGGCGGGAGTGAGGTACCAGGTCTTTAGGTTCATTGCGCGATTGGCGTCATAGCCGTACTTCGTAAATTTGTCGCTGGGAACCTTGACAGTATAAGTAAGATGCAGTATTAATCTCTGATTGGGAGCCAGTTTATCCCTTAATTTGACGGTAATAATATCGGGAGTTTCCACGGCCCTTTCCCAGGTAAGGAATAATTTATTAGTATCAATTATCGTTAAATTGGTTGTGCTGCCACGTTCTTCTTCTTTTGCCAAATGGAAACCGCGATAAAACTCATCGGAAAATCTTTTGGCCAAGGAAGAATTGACATTGGAGTACGCATTATTCCAATCGTTCAGAACTATCGAACTCAAGGAATCACCGGATTCGTTAAAAAAAGTGATGTCCTGTTGAATATTCAATGTTTTAGAATCAGAATTCACTTCAACAAACATTTGGGAATGATGTTGAGCATATTGTTTTACTGAGGCCAATAAAAACATAAGGCAAACTGCAATTCTGTAAAAAGGTTTCAATCGTGGGTTCAAATTTATTACCGCACAATATACATTTATTTGGATTAAAAAGGGCTAATCATATCCTAAATTAGCACAAAATAAGCCGTTCAAAAAACGGCTTATTCTTAAAAATTTGGTTTTAAATTGTATTTTTTATAGAAGTTATCTAAGACTTCCACAACTTCATCTTCGGTATCGACAATTTTAATCAATTTCAAGTCATCTGCGCTGACCGTCATTTCCCGTTCTATCAATACCGTTTTAATCCACTCTATTAACCCTGACCAGAAGCTGGTTCCCACCAAAATAATTGGGAATCGGGCTATTTTTTTGGTTTGAATCAAGGTCATCGCCTCAAACAACTCATCCATGGTTCCAAAGCCACCGGGCATTACCACAAACCCTTGGGAATATTTTACAAACATTACTTTTCGAACAAAGAAATAATCGAAGTTCAAGTTTTTGTCCCCATCGATATAAGGATTGTAGTGCTGTTCGAAGGGCAAAACGATGTTTAATCCCACAGAGGTTCCGCCGCCCAAATGCGCACCTTTATTACCGGCTTCCATTATTCCCGGACCGCCACCAGTAATCACTCCGTAACCGGCTTTACTTATTTTGAAGGCAATACTTTCGGCAAGCAGATAATACTTGTCTTCGGGTTTTGTTCGTGCTGATCCAAAAATGGATACGCATGGACCTATTCGTCCCATGTTTTCGTAACCGTTTACAAACTCGGCCATGATTTTAAAAATGGCCCAACTGTCATTGGTGCGTATCTCGTTCCAAGTTTTTTGTTTTAATCGATCCTGGATTATTTTGTCCTCATCATTGTCGAAATCTTCTAATCTCATACTTTGTATTTTTTTTGCTATAGGTTTTTGTAGCTATTCCCGTTTTCCACTGTATCTTTTACTTGTTAAAGGAACAAGTAAAAGGATGCCGTTGCAACCGGGGCTAGTGCCCGAGGATACTAAAGTAACTCTTTTTTCAAAAACTGGGCAGTATAGCTTTTCTTATTTTTAATTATTTCTTCAGGGGTGCCCTTGGCAACCACTTGTCCACCCCCTTTTCCGCCTTCGGGACCGATGTCTATGATATAATCGGCCAGTTTGATCACGTCCATATTGTGTTCGATAATTAATATGGTATTGCCTTTGTCAACCAGTTTATTGATGACGCCCATCAAAACCCTAATATCTTCAAAATGTAAACCGGTGGTAGGTTCGTCAAGAATATAAAAAGTGTTTCCCGTATCTCTTTTGGATAATTCGCCGGCCAATTTGATGCGTTGCGCTTCACCTCCCGAGAGGGTTGTGCTTTGTTGTCCCAAAGTGATATAACCCAAACCCACATCTTGTATGGTTTTTACCTTTCTGTAAATCTTCGGAATCATTTCAAAAAACGGAACCGCCTCATCGACCGTCATATTCAAAACATCTGAAATCGATTTTCCCTTGAATCGAATTTCCAATGTTTCCCTATTAAAACGCTTGCCTTGGCAGGTTTCGCATTCCACGTAAACATCAGGCAGAAAATTCATTTCGATTGTTCGCACACCCGATCCTTGACAAGTTTCGCAGCGCCCGCCTTTCACATTAAAACTGAAACGACCCGCTTTGTAGCCACGAATCATACTTTCGGAAGTCTTGGTGAACAGATTCCGGATTTCGGTAAATACCTCGGTATAGGTCGCCGGATTAGAACGCGGTGTGCGTCCTATCGGGCTTTGGTCTATATTGATCACCTTGTCAATAAGGTCCAAGCCTTCAATTTTTTTGTAGGGTTGTGGTTTTTTTACGCCATTAAAATAATAGGCATTCAAAATAGGGTAGAGCGTTCCATTTATCAAAGTCGATTTACCGCTACCGGAAACTCCAGTCACGCAAATCATTTTACCCAATGGCAATTCAATGGATACGTTTTTCAGGTTATTACCCGTGGCCCCGGTCAGTTTCATGAATTTGCCATTTCCTTCACGGCGTTTGGCCGGAATTTCGATTTTCATTTCCCCGTTAAGGTACATTGCCGTCATGGTATGTGTAGCCAGCATTTCGGTTGGCGTTCCCTGGCTGATAATTTCGCCGCCAAATTTTCCCGCTTTTGGGCCAATGTCAATGACGTAATCGGCGCGCTCAATCATGTCTTTATCGTGTTCGACCACGATAACTGAATTGCCTATATCGCGTAATTGCTCTAAGGAGTGAATTAATTTATCGTTGTCCCTTTGGTGTAAACCAATGCTGGGTTCATCCAGGATATAAAGTACTCCAACCAGTTGGGACCCAATTTGCGTAGCCAATCTAATGCGCTGCGCCTCCCCACCCGAAAGGGATTTTGAGCTTCGGCTTAGCGCCAAATATTCCAGCCCTACATTCATCAGAAAGTTCAACCGATCGTTTATTTCTTTGATAACTTCAGTCGCGATACGCTTTTGCTTATCTGACAAATGACTGTCTAAATCGCGGAACCAGGCAGTCAAATCAGAGATATCCATATCGCATAATTCCGAAATGTTTTGTTCGTTAATTTTGAAGAACATCGCCTCTTTTTTCAGACGGGAGCCTTCGCAAACCGGACAATCAATTTCGTCCATGAATTCCTTCGTCCAGCGTTTGATTGTTGTGGAACCACTTTCGTCATGCTGGTTTTTTATGAAATGAGAAATGCCTTCGAAATCAATTTTGTAGTCGCGGGCCACCCCTAAATCTTTGGAGTTTATCGTGAACTTTTCTTTCCCGCCGTTCAGAATCATTTCCATGGCTTCCTCCGGGATTTTTTCTATCGGATCGGTGAGTTTGAACCCATATTTTTCCCCAATGATTTCCATTTGCTTGAAAATCCAAGAAGACTTATATTCCCCCAAAGGCGCAAAACCACCGTTTTTGATTGATAATTTCGGATTTGGAATGATTTTTTTGATGTTGATTTCGTTCACCGTTCCCAGACCGTTGCAATGGTCACAAGCCCCTTTTGGGGAATTGAAAGAAAACAAATTGGGCTCCGGATTTTGATAGGATATTCCGGTTGTTGGACACATGAGGTTTCTGCTGAAATACCGAACTTCATTAGAGTCCTGGTCCAAGACCATTAATACATTTTCGCCGTGATGCATCGCAGTATTGATACTTTCGCTCAAACGCTTTTCATTATCTGGAGTCGATTCAATCACCATTCGATCGACAACAATCTCAATATCATGGGTTTTATAACGGTCCAGTTTCATTCCAGTTGTAATATCTCGTACTTCGCCATTCACGCGTACCTTTAAAAATCCTTGTTTGGCGATTTGCTGGAACAATTCCCCATAATGTCCTTTTCTGGCTCTAATGACAGGTGCCAAAATATTGATACGTTTGTTGCTGAAATCTTGGGTAATCAGGTCTTTAATTTGTTCGTCAGAGTAACTGACCATTTTTTCCCCGGTATTGTAACTGTAAGCGTCGGCGGCACGGGCATAAAGCAGTCTGAGGAAATCATATATTTCTGTAATGGTTCCAACTGTGGAGCGGGGACTTTTGCTTGTTGTTTTTTGTTCAATCGCTATAACCGGCGAAAGCCCGTCTATTTTGTCCACATCCGGACGCTCCAAGCCTCCGAGAAACTGTCTGGCATAAGCCGAAAATGTTTCCACGTATCTGCGCTGCCCTTCGGCGTAAATGGTGTCGAACGCTAACGATGATTTCCCCGAACCCGAAAGGCCGGTAATAACCACCAGTTTTTCGCGAGGAATGGAGATGTCTATATTTTTAAGGTTGTGAACACGAGCCCCTTGAACGTCAATGGTATTGTCTTTGTCTAACATAATTTTGAAAAAAGCAAAGTTACCATTTTGATTTATTCTTTCAATATAACAGCTTAGAAGTTTATGTTAAATTCGGAGATAAAAACGCCCTCCGAAAGTTAGCGTTTTCCTTCCGAGCACTGATATAGTTTTCTAAGGCTTCCCTGGTGGTACGCCATTCTATAAAAAGGCTTTCCTTGATTTTATTCAATGTGGTATTGGCAAAGGTCTGCTGGACTGCGATCAAATGTTGTTTGAAATTCTCCTTTATAGTTTAGGTATATCTTTCACATAAAAAAAAGATACCGCTAATATCGAACATTTGTCAAGCTTAAAGTATCCGATATTAGATTATTCTATAGTCATCGATTTAAGTTTGGTACGATAGGCCTCAAGAGCAACAGATTTTGAGATAAAACCGAAATATTTTTCATCTTTTATCACCGGAAGGAATGCCACTTTTGAGCGCTCAAACTTGTTCATTACCGTTTCCATACTATTAAATGGGTAAATTATTTCAGTGGGCTCTGCCATGATATTCTTAACCAAAGTGTATTTAACCCTATAAGTGTTGAATATGATTTCCCTTATATTGTTGAAATGAACAATACCCAACAAATGCTTGTCTTTGTCGACAACCGCAAAAATAACCTGATTAGAATGTGATATCAAATCGACGAGCTTTTCGAGATTCTCATCTGGCGAAACGGTTAAATAATCTGTTTGGATAATGGAAGTGGTATCCAATGTCGAAAGTACGTTGGTGTCTTTATTACTTGTGAAGGCATGGCCTTTTTGAACCAGATCTTTCACATCCATGGAGTGTTTTTCAAATCGCTTCGAAATTGCGAAGCTGATTGAGGCAACTAGCATCAATGGCAGCATCAAGCTATAGCCACCAGTAATTTCGGCAATAAGGAAAATGGCCGTTAGCGGCGCATGAAACAATCCGCTCAAAATACCGGCCATACCTACCATCGTGAAATTGCTGACAGGTAACTGGGTTAGCCCTGATAAGTTAAGTGCTTTAGAAAAGAAATAACCAAGATAGGATCCCAAAAATAGAGCGGGGGCAAAGTTACCTCCATTTCCTCCAGCCCCAAGAGTGATTCCGGTAGCAAAAACTTTCAACATCATCGTCAGTCCCACAAACCCCAAAAGTACCCAAGAGTTGTCCCTGAAACCGCTGAAAAGCGTGTTTTCTAATAATTTTCCGGGATCACTGTCTGACAATACTTTGATGCTTTCATAACCTTCGCCAAATAATGTTGGAAAAATAAAAATAAGGATAGCTAGAATTGAGGCCCCGAACAGCGCTTTTTTGTAAGGATTCAACTTAAGTTTGTGAAAAAAGTGCTCCGTTCTTTGAAAATAACGGGTGTAATAAACAGATATGAAACCGGTTAATATTCCCAAGAGGATATAAAACGGTATTTTATGATAGTCAAAAACTTGTTGCTGTCTGAAATTTAAGAGTATGGTTTCGTCCAATACGATTTCAGAGACTAAGGCCCCCGTCGCAGCGGCAATCATAATTGGAGTAAATGCAGAAATGCTGACATCGACTAGCAAAAATTCAACCGCAAACAACACTCCCGCAATTGGCGCGTTAAAAGCCGCCGCAATTCCTGCAGCAACCCCACAACCTATGAGAAGCGTCCGGTCCTTGTAGCTTAGTTTGTATTTTTGGGCATAATTAGATCCAAAGGCGGCTCCGGTAACCACAAGAGGACTCTCTAAACCCGCAGATCCCCCTAGCCCTACAGTTAGGGAACTGGTGATGATGTGGGCGTACATTTGCTTTTTTGGAATAATGCTAGCTTTCTTGGCAACGGAATATAAAATTTGTGAAGTGCCTTTTTCGATAGTGCCGCCCAAGACCTTCTTTATAACAAAAACTGTCAATAAAAGCCCTGCGATAGGTAAGATACTGTTTATAAAACTTAATTTTAAAATTCCATTGATGTAGGTGGCGAAAGAAAAAACCCAGTGGGCAAAAGTTTTTAAAACAATTACTGCAAATGCCGAACTAATACCAACTAACACACTGGATAAGAAAATAAATTGCTTTTCTGTCAACATGGATTGGGCCCATGCAATTATAGTTTCTAATTTAGAAATAAACTTTTTGAACATTTATTTTTTTTTGAAAGTGCTAATTTACTATTAATTTAGGCATTACTTAAGTTTTTTAACGCTTCTTTTCTGCTCAAAGGTTTTAAGTTATTGGCAGCAACAAATTCCTTAACTGCCTCTGGATTTGTTTTGGTATATTCGCGTAAAGCCCAACCAATTGCTTTTTGAATAAAAAATTCTGAGGAATCTTGATGTTGTTGGCAAATCTTTTTCAGTAATTCGAAATCCGTCTTGTCCTTATACCCTAGTTGAAATAAAATGGCACTTCTGTTCAGCCACATATTATCTGAATTGGAAAATTCAGAAATGGTGATCTCAATTGATTTTGGATATTGCAGTAAATATTGACCCAGAATGTATTTAGATATAGTGTCAACAGTATCCCACCACGAATTTACGGTGATTAATTTTCGAACCAGTTCAATATCTTCCGGCAGGTATTTCCCCTTGAGTTCTTTTATCAGAATTTCAATGGCGCAATAATGAAATTCCCTGTGTTTTTTTTCAAATAAAAGAACCGCTAATGCTCTTGGATTAGCGGTAACTTCGATTTTGTTTTCTTTCCAAATTCCTTTTAAAAGATGCCTTCTTTCAGTTGTTTTTATCCCAAAGAAATCAAACTTGTTTTTCATGTATTTTGCCATCGCAAAAGCATTTTCGGGATTGCTGTTTTCTTGAAAAGCGTTTTCTAGTTCTCTAATAACCCCCATAATGTTAAAATCCTACTGCTTTATCGTCTCCTCTAAAGTCAGCGCCGCCTTCCAGTTTTCCATTGGGAAGCGCTAAAATCGCATCTACCTTGCCGATAACGGGAGTCGTTTTTTCACTGATCAAATAGCCTTTGGCTTTTAGGGTTTTTAATGTTTCAGCATCAAATGCATTTGGTTCGAAAGTGATTATATCCGGTAGCCATTGGTGGTGAAAACGGGGCGCATTTACAGCTTGCTGCATGCTCAATTGGTATTCATAAACATTCAAAATTGTTTGTAGTACTGAAGTTATTATAGTAGAACCTCCCGGAGATCCAACGGACATAAATAATTTTCCGTTTTTTTCAACAATGGTTGGTGTCATGGAGCTCAACATTCTTTTTTCGGGAGCAATGCTGTTAGCTTCATTTCCAACCAATCCAAACATATTGGGTACTCCCGGTTTTGAACTGAAATCATCCATTTCATTATTCAACATAAATCCCAATTCGTCACAATAATATTTAGAACCATATCCCGCGTTAAGTGTTGTAGTTGCCGAAACCGCATTCCCAAACTGATCCACAATAGAGTAGTGCGTAGTTTCCATGCTTTCGTTGTAGTTTACTTTTCCTTCTTTGACGTCAGAGGAAAGAGTTGCTTTGTCAAAATTGAAACTGCTCATTCTTTGTTTCAGATAAGTATCGTCCATCAATGCTTTCAAAGGAATTTTTACAAAATCGGGGTCGCCTAAAAAATAACTGCGATCTGCATAGGCTCTTCTTTCGGCCTCTACGATAACTTGAATGGCAGATGCTGAATTGTGACCCATTTTTGACAAATCGTACGGTTCAATCATTTTCATGATTTGCGCCAAACAAATACCGCCGCTACTGGGAGGTGCCATCGAGATGATATTCAAATCTTTATATTTAAAAGTAATTGGATTTCGCCATTGGGCTTCGTATTTCTCCAAATCTGCCATAGTAATGATAGCTCCTTTTTCTTTTAAATAGGCCACCAGTATTTTGGCAGTTTCCCCTTTATAAAATTCATCCCTGCCATTTTTGGAAATCCGTCTCAATGTATTTGCCAAGGCTGGATATTTTATGATATCTTTTTCTTTATACACCTTCGAAAGAACAGAGTTTTCTCCGTTGATTTTTGTCAGCTCTTCTCGGTATTCGTTTAGACGCTCCGCTTGTTTTTGAGTGACAGTAACGCCACGTTCCGCCAATTGAATTACTGGTTTCAATATTTCTTCCATAGGCAAAGAGCCTAGTTTTTTGTGTACTGCAAAAACCCCTGCAACAGTTCCGGGAATTCCTATAGCTAAAGGAGTTTTTGTACTTTTTCCCGGAACAACGTTTCCCTCTTTATCAAGGAACATATCCTTCGTTGCAGCTAATGGTGCTTTCTCGCGATAGTCTAAGGTTCCTGTTTCTCCATTTGCTTTTCTGTAGACCATAAAACCGCCGCCGCCAAGATTTCCCGCGTAAGGATAAGCGACGGCTAGTGCCAATTCTGTGGCCACCATGGCGTCAAATGCATTTCCGCCTTTTTTCATTATTTCCGCTCCAATCTTTGACGCTTCTTCTCGTGCCGAAACGACCATTGCTTTATTGGCAAAGAGCCCCGTCGGTTGGACTGTATTTTGAGTCTTGCAGCCGAAGCAAAGTACGCTAAGTAGAACAATAATTTTTTTCATACTGGGGATTTATTTTTTTGAAATTGACTAAGAATAGATTTTAGAAACCAACCGCTATATTGTCTTCTCTCTTATCAGCGCCGCCTTCTAGTTTTCCATTTGGCAAGACTAAAATAGCGTCTACCTGACCAATGATTTCTTTGTCTGTTTCATTGACTTTGTATCCTTTTTCTTTTACCTTTTCCAAAAGTTCATTGTCAAAGGAATTGGGTTCAAATATGATCTCATCCGGCAGCCATTGATGGTGAAAACGGGGCGCATTAACTGCTTCTTGCATGCTCATGTTGTATTCATAAACATTCAAAATGGTTTGCAATACAGATGTAATGATAGTAGAGCCGCCCGGAGTTCCGACGACCATGAATAGTTTTTTGTCTTTTTCCACTATGGTTGGCGTCATGGAACTCAACATTCTCTTTCCCGGCGCTATGCTGTTGGCTTCAGTACCGGTAAGACCATAAAGATTAGGAACACCGGGTTTAGCGCTAAAATCATCCATTTGGTTGTTTAGAAAAAAGCCTAATTCGTCGCAGTATATTTTAGAACCATAGTTGTCATTTAACGTCGTCGTGGCAGAAACCGCATTTCCTTGAGAATCCACGATGGAATAATGAGTGGTTTGTTTGCTCTCGTATCCTGGGATTTTTCCTTTTCCGATTTCGGAAGATTTTGAGGCTTTTTCGAATGAAAAATCGCTCATTCTGTTTCTGATATAAGTGGAATCCAATAGTTCTTTTACGGGAAGCTTAACAAAATCTGGATCACCCAAGAAAGAGTTCCTGTCCGCATAAGCTCTTCGTTCTGCTTCCGTGATCACCTGAATCGTTTTCAGACTGTTGTGTCCCATCGTGGCAATGTCAAAAGGCTCGATCATTTTCATGATTTGGTTCAAACAGATTCCGCCGCTGCTGGGAGGCGACATCGATGTGATTTTTAATTCTTTGTATGTAAAAGTGATTGGAGCCCTCCATTTGGCTTCGTATGTATTCAAATCCTTAATTGTCATATTGCCGCCTTTTCTATTTAAAAAAGCAATCAATTTTTCAGCGGTTTCCCCTTTGTAAAACTCGTCACGCCCGTTGTCAGATATCCGCTGTAAAGTATTTGCCAACGCAAGGTATTTAATGGTGTCACCTGCTTTGTATGCTGCCGAAAACAAACTATTTGGGCCGTTGGTTTTGATAAAAGTGGATCTGTAATCGGATAAGCTTTTCGCTTGAAATTCGGTCACGACAACCCCTTTTTTTGCTAAAGCTATTACGGGAGCAAGGATTTCTGCAATGGGCAAAGAGCCATGTTTTTTATGGACCGCAAATAAACCTGCTAAGGTTCCAGGAACGCCCGATGCAAATGCGGTCGCGGTGCTTTTGCCCTCGATCACATTCCCGTCTTTGTCCAGAAACATATTTTTGGATGCTGCTAGCGGCGCTTTTTCCCTATAATCAAGCGCACCGGTTTCTCCATTGGCTTTTCTGAAAACCATAAAACCACCTCCGCCTATGTTTCCTGCTCGAGGATAGCAAACGGCCAAAGCCAGTTCCGTTGCGACCATGGCATCAAAAGCGTTTCCGCCTTTTTTCATAATGGCAACACCTATTTCAGAAGCCTCCTGGCGGGCCGAAACGACCATCGCTTTATCGGTCACCAAACCAGTCGGAGCAATTACTTTTTCATTCGATTTGCAGCCTAGAATAGTTAGTGATAGCAGTAGTATTATTTTTTTCATGGTTGAAATTGGTTTGGTTTTTCAGTATTGGTTCATTACAAAATTTATTGCAAAGACATCAATTTTTCGTTGGCATGTTTTCTTAAATCTTCAAAAAACTCCGTGAATTCTTTTTCGAATTCCCGATAAAATGCTTGCAGTTCTTCGCTAGAAAAACGCATTTTAGATTCGTTTTTGGTTCGATGATCCATTTGGGTTAAAATCCTATCAATTCCGTCGACCGTTTGATAGCTCAGCAACCAGTTGGATTTGATCATATAAGGCATCATACCGATGGTTCTTTCGGTGAGGATTGCTTTATTGGCATCCAACGATTGGTAAAACCGCTGTATGTATTCTTCCAGATTTTCACTGGAGTAGGTCGTCCAATTTTTTGCCAGGAAATGATCATAAAAAACATCAACAATTACACCCGCGTAATGATGGTATCTCGTGTGTAATTTTTTGGTGCTTTGTCTAAAAACGGGATGCGCATCGGTATAGCTGTCTATGGCTCTATGAAGGACAATTCCTTTTTGGACATCAGCGGGGAAATTCTCGAAATGTTTCCCCCTAATTCCATCGGCCATAAAATTGCCGATTTTGATTAAATCATTATCGCCGGAAAGATAAATGTGTGCTAAAAAATTCATTCGCCTAATTTATGAATTCTAATTGACTTTTTTAATCAGTCAATTATTATATTTGTGGAAATTAAAAAGGAATAACCCATTATTTAAAAAGAGAAGAATGACTTTAATAAAATCAATATCAGGAATCCGTGGAACAATAGGAGGCAAAGTAGGGGATAACCTCACGCCGGTTGATGCCGTAAAATTTGCTTCGGCATATGGGACATGGCTAAAAAACAGCACGGCTTCCAGAAGCAATGCCGATCACAAATTAAAAGTGGTGGTAGGTCGTGATGCCCGTATTTCTGGCCCCATGATTCATAATCTGGTAGTAAATACCTTGATAGGATTAGGAATTGATGTTATTGATTTAGGTTTGTCTACAACTCCTACTGTAGAAATCGCGGTTCCTTTGGAGAAAGCTGATGGAGGGATAATCCTTACCGCTTCGCACAATCCAAAACAATGGAACGCATTAAAGCTATTGAATGGAAAAGGGGAGTTTTTGAATGGTGTTGAAGGGGAAAAAATCCTTGTCATCGCCGAAGCCGAAGCGTTTGATTTTTCGGATGTGGATAGTCTAGGGGAAATCACCGAAAATGACGCCTACATGGACATTCATATCGACGAAGTATTGAACTTGCCTCTAGTGGATGTTGATGCGGTAAAAGCCGCGAAATTCAAAGTGGTTGTTGATGGAGTGAATTCCTCCGGAGGGATTATCATCCCCAAATTACTTGAATTGATGGGAGTGGAAGTGGTAAAATTATACTGCGAGCCTAACGGTCATTTCCCCCACAATCCCGAACCTTTGAAAGAACATTTGACTGACATTTCGGAATTGGTAGTAAAAGAAAAGGCAGATTTAGGAGTTGTAGTTGATCCTGATGTGGACCGTTTGGCTTTCATTTGTGAAGACGGTGAAATGTTTGGAGAGGAATATACTCTTGTGGCTTGCGCTGATTATGTGTTGGGCAAAACTGCCGGAAATACAGTTTCTAATATGTCATCTTCCCGTGCTTTGCGTGATGTGACAAACGCTCATAACGGAACCTACGAAGCAAGCGCTGTGGGGGAAGTGAATGTGGTTGATTTGATGAAAAAAAATAATGCAATCATTGGCGGGGAAGGAAACGGTGGAATCATCTATCCGGAATCACACTATGGTCGTGATAGTTTGGTAGGGGTAGCCTTGTTTTTGACTCATTTGGCAAACAAAAAAATGACGGTTTCTGCTTTGCGCGCTTCCTACCCGGAATACTACATGAGCAAAAACAAGATAGAATTGACACCACAAATTGATGTTGACGCCATCCTTGTCGCAATGACCGAAAAATACAAAAATGAAGATATCACGACAATTGACGGAGTAAAAATTGATTTCGCTAACGAATGGGTGCATTTAAGAAAATCGAATACGGAACCAATTATTCGTATTTATACAGAGGCGCCCTCACAAGCGCAAGCGGATACTTTGGCGTTGCGCATTATTGATGAAATAAAGGCAGTAGCCGGAATTTAAAACCGCAGTTTTCTAAATATAAAACCCTTTCAAATTTGATTTTGAAAGGGTTTCCGTTTTTAGTCCTAAAATCTAACGACCTTCGTTAAAAAAATAGTACTTTAATTTGTCTTAGTTTAGTCCCATTTATTTGCATGTGAAACTGCTAATTTCCCACTGCCGGTAAAGAATAAAGAAAGGGCTCCCAGCAGGTATAAACCTAACAATTCCAATTGCCAACCACCATTCTCGTTTAATGAAAATAAATCTCCCGAGTGCACCAGTACGGCAGCAAACAATAAACCAAAAACATATACCGCAGATGCTAATCTGGTTCTGTATCCGACAAGGATGAGAAGGGGCGCGATGATTTCGGTGATATAAACACCGTAGGCCAGGAATGAGGGCAGACCTTTTTCATCCAACATACCTTCAATGAAAGAGACGCCTCCCAGTTTAGCGATTCCGTGAAATAACATCAATGTTCCTACCGCAATACGAAGGATTAATAACCCCAGATCAGTGTTTTTATTCATGATTTTTAATAATTGGTTACTGTTAGTTTTTTTAAAATAATGGGAAGTCCAATTGGCGCTTTTTCACCAATCAACTTCATTGTTTAACCTTGTCATTTGCCCGCGTTGTTATTCTTTATTTTCGGATCTTATTGGATGTCATCATGGCGCAGACATTCGAATGTTTTTCTTTTGTTCTCGTACCATGCATTCATACCTTCCGGGAAATGCATTAGCTCTTGCATTTCTCTCATTGCTTTAATATGTGCTTCGTCACCTTTTTGAATCATTTCCATAGCGTGTTTTCTGCTCAATTCGATCATCTCCTCTATAGTGTCAGCATGAAATTCCATATCGCATGCCCCACCAAGTTGTCTACAAGTCATTGTTTTCATAAATGTCGGTTTTAATGAATACGCGGCTAAATACTTGGATTTACGATAAAGTAAACACGTATTATAGGCGTTATTCTGCGTTATTTATTATTAGTTTGATGGTAAATATAAAGGAATTAAACTACAATTATATTGGTTTTTAAAAAAAGTGTTTAGAAAGGAATGAATGATATTGTGTTTTAGAAAACTGCCGTTAAATATTTTGTAAACGAGACAAATCTGGCGGTCGGGACATCTTTTGACATGGATATCAACGATGTGACGACAATTATTTTTGAAGTTCTGTTTGGACTTTTGGAATGCAAATGCAAAGGTAAGAATTAAAGCCAGGGTAGTTTCTGTAAATATCCAAACCCTCCCAAATGCTTGTTTTGAAAGGGTTTTAATTTTAAAAATACTTTTGGTCTGGATTATTTCGGTGATTGGGCATTATTATATTCATAATGTAGTGGGGAAATAACCGGTTTAGGTTCTTTGACACCATGTTTGTTAAGAATTGGCATCAGTGCTTGCCCAAATTCATTGAACTTTTCGGCACTTTCCCAAACATCCACTACTTTGAGTCCTTTATCGGTTGGGGCACCGGCGTGATGAATCAGACCTTTTGGGTTTTGATGTCCAGTTGCACGAAGATCATTCCAAATTTGATCGTATTCCTTTACTGTCATTCCGGGAAAATCAAATTGTACCATAACTTTGTTCTTGTTTTCCATTTTGTAGTTATTTTATTTTCTACTCGTTTGGCTTTTCGATAACGCCCCGTTTTTATGATGGTTTCTGGTCTCCATTTTTTATTAAATAATATTTCATTTTCAGAAGAAGCGAATCTTTATGGAAACTGATTTTAAGGCCAATTATAGTGGATGGGCAACTCGTTTTGGCATTCTGTTAAAAAAGAATCAGTAAATGACTATAGTAAAAATACAAATATTAAAACCGTAAAATACTAAATAACAGTTAAATAGAGTTAAAAATACCAAATAAAGAAATAGGGCTAAGGATTTCCAAAGGAAAATTTTGATAAAGAACAGAAGAGGTAAGATTTTGAAGACAAGCAGTGATACAGATCCAGCTATCGTAATAAGATTCGGCACCGTTATGATATACAAAGACGGTGTCATAGCGTCTATCGCAAAACAGTGCCCCGCCTAATTTTCTAATCTCGGAGGGTGTTTTCACCCAGCTCGAGCTTTTAGTGTCGAAATGTCCAAGTTTCTGCAACTCGCGATATTGTTGTTCCGTTAAGAGTTAGATGTCCATGGCAGCTGCCATGTCAATGGCATTGTTTTGCGGTTTGTTGTTTTTTCTCGATTCCATTGCTTCCCGATCGTAACAAACACTTCTTCGCCCTTTAGGACTTTCCGCTGAACAATCATAAAATTGATATTCATCCGTTTTTCATCATAACCTACAACATCTGGTTCCCCGCCGGTTCTTTCCATTTCATTGAGGGACCATAGTTTTTGGGCATAGGCTTCCAGCTTTAGTTGTATATTGGATCAGTCAAGACCCCTATGGCGGTAGCTGTTTTTCTCAAAACGAGTTTCTAATGTTTTGCACAATTCTTTACTTTGTTCGGCTGAGAGCTTCTCTTTATTTTTCATTGATACGATGAATTATTTTAAATGTAGTTAATTAATTAACTTGAGGATGCAAATTTTCTTGGTTGACGAAGGATCAGTACGAGAACCAGAATGGTGAAGGCGAGTGCGAGCAGTGGTATGACTTCGCCTGTCTTTGTATACAGGGTTGGCACCCGCGCGCCACGCATGGCAACAACAAATACGCCATCGCCCGTGCCTTGCCATGGCAAACTGCCAAGAATCCGGCCGTATTGATCGCATGCTATCGATGTTGACGCGCGCACGGGGCGAATCATTGGCAGCCCGGCTGCGACCGTATTCATGCGAGCCATCAGGGCATGTTGGGGATCTATTCCACGCCAGTCTGACGACGGTATGAGCGCAAATTCGGCGCCGTCATTTGCATTGTCATAGGCAATTTCCGGAAAGGAGTAGTCATAGCAGATTCCTCCTGAGAATTTGATTCCGTCAAATGAAATCACTCGAGCATGAGCATGTCCTGCATCATGGGGATCCACGGGAACAGGGTGCCGCTTCACGTATTCATCAGCCATCGTCCCATCAGGAAGGTAAATGCGATACTTGTTGGCATAGTAAAAAGGATGGGTAGACACAACGACGCCATATGCCATACAGAGTAAAATATTTTTCTTCATAGCCAATTCCCGTGCGCGTGACACCAGTACCTCTTCTCCGGGTGCTGTTACGACTGTGGCAACTTCGTTCCAAACGATGACCTTGGCGCCGAGTTCGGCAGCTTTTTCCGTTCGGGCAAACAATTCGTTGTCTAGTCGTCGGAGTGTATCTGCATTTTCATACGCACTACGAAAATCGGTATGGGTAACGGGCGAAATAACGCCGCCCACACGTATCATTTTTCCGGGTGCCGTGCTCGACAAACGGAACTGCCCATACAACAGCGAACAAAGCAATATAAGTCCGAAGGCTATGATGTCTTTTCGCACAGCCTTGATACCCGAACTCCACGCAGCGGCAGCCAAACCTGAGCCGAGGGCGACAAGGAAAGTGATGCCGCCCACGCCAGTTAATGCTGCAAGCTGAACAAGTGGTAGATTATCCTGCTGGGTATGAGCAAGAATCCCCCAAGTGGCACCAGGTGTGAAGCTGTATTGAATCCAACCCATCACGGTAAGGACGGATGCAAATGTATACGCGCCCCATCGAGCTCCCAGCCTGTGGTGCGCTACTCCAGCTACATACATCGACACAAATACTTCAATTGCGATAGGTATGGCATACATTGGTGCCGGTGCCCACGGAATTTCGCTTGTCACCATCTTGCTTACGGCAAGGATGTATGCGATAACAAGTGTGATAAAGAGAGTGAATTTTTGTTTTGTTTTGCTGCATTCATGGATGAATACCAGCATAGGTGCGAACACAACCCAACCTAACTCTCCAATGCCAAACCTTATAAAAGTAAGTATAATAAGGATGCTGCCTGCCAAAAGCAAAAATGTAGTAGGCAACCTATTGTTATACAGTGAAGTGGACATATCGGTTGATTAGGATGTACCTATAAATATAATTATTTTATGGGTGAATTGCAAAGGTTTTAGCCATCATTCTAATAACATTAAAGCTTGTTATCATGAAATGTTAAAGTTGCTTGGCATAAATAGCTTTATACTCAATTACCGTTTAGCGGAAACGAAAATCCAAATGCAGCTGCACCAGAAAACTGTTCCACACTAGGATGAAAATAATAAGTAAAGGCAATATCAAAATTGTGTTTTGGTCCCAATTCCAATCCAAGGGAGAATGGAATATGTAAAATCAATCCACTTTTATCTATAGTGGTGAATGGCGTATAGGTTTCAAAAGATCCTATTGATGCGCCGACTCCAGCTTCCAGATAGGGTGCTACCCAAGGAAAAGGCGCCTTAATTCGTGCTTTTGTTCCAATTAGAAAAGCGTTTGAAGTTACTTTGTAATTAGGCTCGTTTTGTTGGTTATCAGTGTCAGGTTTTGTCAATATAAGACCGGCATAAGGTCTAATATCAATCCACTTGGCAAGGTCAAGTACGTATTCCCCTTGTAAATAAAAGCCAGAACCACTTATGTCAGCATCATCATAAGGGGCGCTTATTCCATAGCCTATTGAAATGTCGAGCGACTTTTCCTTTATTAATTGGGCTTTGACTTGAGCCGAAGCCAATATTGTCAAAATTAGTATAATTGTTTTTTTCATAATTTGTCAGTGCGTATTGGTGCATGGAGATCAATAAAGCAACGAAGTCCTACTTTTGGCAATACGATGTTAGCGGTAGTGTATTTGTTGCTATTTTCTCAATTCTGTAAGCATATCTTTTGCATTTCCATTATTTGGGTTTAATTCCAAACTTTTTTCATAGTTTTTAATAGCCAAAGTTTTGTCACCTTTGTTCATATATGCTTCTCCTAAACTGTCGAACACATTTGCAGAATTTGGATATGCAAATGTATTCATTGTGAAAATGTCTATTGCTTTATCATAATTTTTTTGAGACAAAAAAACGTAACCTTTTGCGTTTAATAGGTATTCTAAAATATCTATTTTAACTGGTCTTTTTTTATAGTTTTCTTTGCCTGCTTCAATTCCTTTACTTAAAATTATTTCAATTAAGTTTTGAGAATATTTCTGATTGGCTTCATTGTCAGCAACAGGTATGATTGGCTTATAATTTTTATCAAAAATAATTTTAGCGATTTCTTTATTTAGTCCGTCAAAATTTGGATGCGATTTATTGGAAAGCATTATAATCGTTACTTTTTCATCAATATATCTTAAGAAATCTGCATATATAATATTGTTTGTACCGTTATGCCAAATTTGCAAAGTATTTCGATTTGTTTTAAAAATATCCCAACCGTATGCATAATATGGATTTTCATTTTCATTGGGTCTCAATCTTGGATGGTATAATTTTTTTTTCTCCCCTTTTGATAAAATCTGTTCTGTCATCAATGCTTTATGCCATTTGTATAAATCTTCTGTTGTATTTTTATTCCGCCGTTTCCTTTTAGATGCCAGTAGGGTGCGTCAATATCCCAATTTTTATCCGTTGATTTCCCCCAAACTTTACCATCCTTGTAATAACCAATTGCAATTTTATTATTGTCAAAATTGGGTCTTGAATATCCTGTAAATTCCATTTGAGCAGGTTTCCATAGGTTTTCATACAAATAGTTTTCGTAAGTAGTTCCCGAAACTTTTTCAATGATTATAGCCAATAAACTATATCCAATATTAGAATAGGAAAATCTTGTTCCGCTTTCAAAAAGCAAAGAAGAATTCATTACTTTATCAATGAAATCAGTTTGACTTATTTTATCAAAGTCGCTACCAACGTTGCTTTCTAGGCCCGATTGATGTCTAAGTAAATCGTGAATGCTAATATTTTCTTTATCCTTTGGTAGATTTTCAAAATATTTTGAAATTTTATCGTCAGTTGATAATTTATCTTGCATTTCTAATTTTAATATAGCGGTTGCAGTGAACTGTTTTGTAATAGAGCCTGTGCTAAAAATTATTGTTGGATCGTTTTTTATTGAATGTTCTTTATCACTGAAACCATATCCTTTTGAAATTACTTTATTACCGTTTAGTTCAACAAGTACACTTCCATAAAACCCAGCTTTTCCAAGTTCGGATAAGTAGGTGTTAATTCGTTTAGTTGTTTTAGTGCTGTTTTCTACTTGTCCAAATGTTGTAAAGTAAAAAAGTATTGTTAGTGCAAATGTTATAAAAAATTTAGTCATAATATCCTTGGTTTTTGACTGTTGTCTGTCGTTGCTTTTTTAAATGCGGATTATCGTTTTTGCATTACAGCTAACGTTCCCGTGGCTTTGCTTGGGTTTTGGGATTAAATTCAGCTTTATCTTTCGGTTAAACACTTTTAATTCAAGTACAAGACCAACTTCAAATTAAGCCGAATTCCCAAATCCGGCAAAACCGCTGTTATCTGTAGTGCAGTTTATGGTATCGTTTCGATACTAAAGATTTTAAGTTTCCCATTTTCTTTTTTAAAACGTAACAATGCACCAGAACCTTCAAATTTTGTTTTAGGATTAGGTTTAGCCAACTGATAACCTAAAGAATATTCATCTCGGTCTTTATCATATGTAATTGCACTTTTTTTTAATTTTTTTGGATTCAAGAAAGGAATAATTTCATTAATATTATTTTTTATTTTCCTGTTTTCTATTAGGAAATTTTCATCATAGTTCTGTTCATTACATACAATACACATAATTTTTTGATAGAATAATTCTGAAATTAATTTATCATTTAAATTCTGGTTTTTATTTTCTCTATTGATTTTCTTAATTATTTGCAAACTTTCATTTTTAATGTCTGTCAAATTATTTTGAGAATATAAATTCAGAGAGTAAAACAAAATTAGAAAAATTATTGTTTTGTCCATTGTGTGCGTTATTTTGGATTATATTACAGATAACTTGTATATACCCGCTACGCAATAGCGACTATATACCCGTAATCGGGTAGATTGTCGCTATTGGGGTATCGCATTTCCATCAAATATAAATATCTTTTTTGGGGTAACTGCAGTTTTTATTTAGTACTATTCTTATAAATAGTAGTAAGAAGGAATAGGAGTAATAATGGCCTCTCCTAGAAATTAACCCTGAAACTGACATTAGGAGTCATGCCGAGGGATTTGTTATCGACTCTTACCGTTTTCTCGGAATCGTTTGGATCCACTTTGTAATAGCGGTTGATCACATTGGCCTCATCAGTTATATTAATGACTCCCGCACGAATAATTCCTTTGATACCGCCAGAAAAATTGAAGTTATAACTGAGCGAAGCATCCAAGCGCATGAAGTCATCGAGGTTTTCGCTGTTTGGGGAATCGTAATTCACCATTGTGGTATTGCCGTTTTGAACCGTTTCGTTTGCTGCAAGTGGGATAGTGTAAGGTTGGCCGTTTCTCCAAATACCGCCAACAGAAACCTTGAAGTTGGTCATGATGTCATAATTGACCCCAACAGAGGCAGAATGCCTTATATCAGTGTTATTGGGAAATCGGGAAGGGGTGAAGCTGTCAAATGTATAGTCGTTTGTGCTGAAGGTGTAGCTAACCCATGTGCTGAACTGGCCGGAAGTTTTATTGGCCAAAAATTCAATGCCTTTGGCGGTATAGCTTCCGTGTGCTTTCTTGTATTGGAAATTATTGTAAAATCCCTGGTTCGATGCCGTTATGCCGTCGACGATTTTGTAAAACCCCGTCAGATCTATATTCAGTTTGTTTTTGTTGAATTCCACCCCAAACGAGCCTTGTTTGCTGGTGGCGATAGGAATACTTTCATTATTGACTAATACCCAACGCCTTTTTTCGACACCCAAGAAATCATCTTCAAAATCGATGATTTGGGTGGCGGTTTGGTTTTTAAATTCGCCCTCCAGTTTCAACGCAAATTCGTTTGAAAGCTGTTGTCTGATGTTTATCCTTGGTTCAACCAGTAATTTTCCAAACTTTTGAAAATAATTCAAGCGCGCGCCAATTCTCAAATAGGTATTGTTTTTATGGTATTCGCCTTCGGCAAAAAGCCCGTGATTGTCCAGCACGTCTTTCTTGGTGCTGGAGTAGGATGGAGCACTAACGGTGGTCTGGTTGAGCATTCCCGTTTCGTTAAATTCATATCCTGCCAATAGCGTAAGGTATTCTGTGACTTTGTAATTCGTATTCAGCTTTACAGCTGTTTCCAAAACCTCATTGGCTTCGGTTTGTCGCTGATCCGTTTCTATTCTGTAATCGGTAGCATCGATATTGTATTTTGATAAATAACCGATCAGGTCAGTACTGAATTTGGGATCCCATTGTGCTTTCCAGTTACCCCCATAGCCAATATTCTTTTGCGTAAGCGTGCTGGCTTTGGTTTCTGAATTGGAATCGTTAGAACTGTATTCCGTATAATCCAAAGCATTATTTATACTGATAAGATTGGCCCTGAATTGGTGCTCTTCATTGAGATCAAAAAGTATTTTTGCGGTATAATCGTAAAAGTAAAAATCAGATTCGGTATTGTTTTGATTGTTGTCGGCGTTAATCTCGCTGTCCTGAAAACTTCTTTTATAATAGTTATTAAAAGTCGGGGTATTGAAAAGGTCGGTTACGGAACGCCTGCCCGAGATGTCGATTTCCAAGTTTTTAGCCAAAGGAATGGCAAGAAAAGCATCGGCATTGATACCGTTAATTCCCGCGCCGCCCGAAAAAACATTATTCACCTTATCATTGGTGAACATATTGATGGTACTGGAAACCCCGTCGCTATATTCCGCGCTGGTTCCATTTTTGGTTACAATTACTTTGTTGGTCAGATTTGGGTTGTAGGCCGATATCAGCCCGAAGAAATGACCCGAATGGTACATTTTGATATTGTCCCAAATCATTAGGTTTTGGTCATTTGTGCCCCCGCGAACGTTGATGTTAGCTATGCTTTCATTGGTGCTTTCCACACCAGGTAATACTTGTATCGATTGCAATACGTCTGGCTCGATTAAGCCAGGTAATATCCCAAATTTCTTGGTATTCAGGACAGTGCTTCCGTCCAGGTATTTTTGTAATCCTGGAGTTAAATACACATTGATCAAAACCTGATTCAGTTCCTCATTGCTTGTCTTTAAAAAAAGGGTCTTGCAGCTGCTTGAGGTCGAGAATAATTGATTTGCCGTAAACTGTTTGCCTTCATAACCCAGATAGGAAATTGAAATTGTAGCGGTTATAGGAACGTTGGGAATCGTAAAAAAACCATTTTTATTGGTGATTGCAACTGAGTTTCCCACAAGTACCGTAGCGCCCACAAGAGGTGTTTTCAATTCTTCCGAAAAGACAGTACCACAAACGGAGATTGTCTTGTTGAGAACAGAAACGGTAACATAACGGTTGTCTAGCGCTTTGAAGTTCAGAAGCACTTTGGAGTTCAGGTAATCCATTGTCTCTTGCAACGTAAGTGTTGCAGCGGGTTTCTCAACGGCAATTCCTGCCACGTCTTCGACAGCATAAGAGAATTTCACGTTAAACTGCTGCTCAATGGAACTGATAACAGCTGTTAACGGGATTTTATCATTTGTTTTTTGGGCATATCCAATGCTTCCTATACATAAGAGTAGGTAAAACAGCCGTTTATTTAACTTCATAGTTGTAAAATATAATGGTTTTGCCTTCTATTTTATAACTGAGTTTAAGTGGAATGGTTACGGCCTCTAGTGCAATTTTTTGGTCTTTATGGCTGAAACTTCCCGTAAATAATTTTGAAGTGTCGACCCCTTCCGTTTTAATTTTAATGTCGAATTGGCGTTCTAATTCGGCAATGACCTGATCTAACGGAATGCGGTCAAAACTGGATTCCTGCTGCATCCACGATGGGTTTTGCGCATCGGTATCGGGCACGTCTTCGATATGGTTATTGATCAATCTGAAAGTTTTTCCTGCTGGCAACTTAACGGTTTCGTTATTGTGTGTTACACTAACCAAACCTTCGAAACAACTCACCTCGAAATAATTCTTGCGCTGTTTTACGTTAAAATGGGTTCCCAGTACTTGAACTACACCATCGGCTGTGTTTACGCTAAATTTCCGGCCTTTTTTTACCTCAAAATAGGCTTCCCCTTCCAAAGTTAAGGCACGTTTATTATCCCATTTTTTTTCCTTGAAAGTTATCTTCGATGCGGCATTCAATAAAACTTCGGAATCATCAGGAAGACGGAACGATTTGGTTTGCGCTATCTGGGTTTCAAATGTGGTAGTGGTATTGTAAAACAAGAAATAGGCGCTAGTCAATAGCAAGACCAGCAAGGCGGCTGCCCTAAATAGTGTTTTAAAGTTAAGAGTTCTAACTTTGGTTCCCTTTTTAGATTTGCTTCTGGCTTTAAATTGGTCTAAGGCCGCCTGCGCATCCACTTTTGGGGTTTCCAAGTTGGATGTGTAATGGGCGATTTTCTCAAGTAGTTCAAAACCTTCGGATTTTTTTAAATCCTCGATTTCTTGACTCGAAAGCTCGCCGTTGAGCCATTTTAATATTTCTTTTTCGTTTTTCATTTTTGAACCTCTATAACGGTAAGACAACTCATCATGGAATTACCCTACTACGAATCAATTAATTATATGTTTTCGATTTGTTCTTTTAATATTCTAAGAGCTGAAGACATTCTTTTTTCAACCGCTTTCTGGGATATACCCAAAATATCGGCTATTTCCCTGTATTTTTTCCCGTCGATGCGATTCATCAAAAACACCTCGCGCTGAGCTTCGGTCAAAGACGAAATCGCAGTTTGAAGCTTCATTTTGAATTCCTCTTCTTCCAGCAAGTATTCTGGACTCTGATTGTTCGTGTCTAGGTTAGGAGTTTCTTTGGCGTAAGCCAGAACCACTTTATTATGCTTTATGGTATTTAGGAATAGATTATTCACCGTGGTAAGTAAATAGGTTTTCACTTTTGTGAAATCGATTTTAGAACAATTCTCCCATATTTTGGTAAAGGCGTCTTGGACCAGATCTAAAGCGGCGTCGCTATCGCCACATTTGTAGTAGGCAAAATTCGTAGCCGATTGTACATTTTTGATGTAAAAGTGATTGAAGTGAGTTTCCTCGCAAAGGTTATTTTTGTCGTCGCTCATTTATTACAATTCATTTTAAGTAGGTCGCAAAAATAGATTATTTTTTTAATAATGTATAGGCGATGGATTCAATAGAACTATTTCAGAACCGTTCTTTACTGGCAATGTTTAGGGTTCATTATAATGCAAATGTAAATTTTGTAATAAAAAGGGTTAATTGTATAAAGGAACAACTGCCATTTATAAATAGTTTTGCCTTTGTCAGCAGGGGATTCTCTTCCGACTAAAAAAAAATATTTTTTATTTTAAAATGAGGGTAGGGTAAAATTAAGATTGGTTGTCTTACTACCAGAAAGGCGTTTAAAGCATCGCTTAAAATAAAAAATAAAAATTTTAAATATGAAAAAGTTAAGAACTATTACAGGAATTGCATTGATGTCAATATTAGGTTTCACATCTTGCCAAAGTGAAGTGGATGATGTACAAGGTCAGAATCCAAATACAAATGCCGCAAACTCAACGACCGCCAATAACTTAAAACGTACTTCGATGTACGATGGTTCATTTGACGATTTTTTTGACGGTGCTTCTTGTTCCTCTATTGTATTGCCTGCTACTGCAACTGTAAACGGGGTTAAAGTAACGCTACTTAGTCAATTGGATTACACGCAAGTAATTTCTATTTTGGGTCAATATAATAATGACCAAGATTCAGTTACGCTTCAGTTTCCTTTAAAGGTTAAAATGAGTAACTATACAGAGGTTACGGTTAACAACCAATCAGAATACAACACTATACTTAACGCATGTTCTTCTGCAGAAGCTTCCGGTCAAGACGCGATTTCTTCGGTGAATATTACTTTTCCTATTACCATTTTAACTTATAATGTAAGTTTAGAGCAAACGGGAAGTATTGTCATCACATCTGAACAACAACTATATGCGTATATGTCTAATGTAAGCAGCACCGAGTTATTTTCTGTGAAGTATCCTATGACTGTGGTACTTGCTGACGGTACAAATACAACAGTTTCAAGCGATGCTGAATTTCAAGCGGCTATTAATGCCTCTATTAAAACAGAAGCGACAATGGCGGAAGCAGCACAAAATTCAAAAAATTTGGAAACAGTTTTAGTGAATGGAATGTTTAAAGTACAGTCTTTCATAACAGCGGGAGTTGATTCTGCAAATAACTATAAAGATTACACTGTAGATTTTGCTAATGATAAATCAATAAAAGTGTTGAATACAATCACTACGGCGGCAACGGGTACTTATGCGGTGAGTTCAGAATTGGATGTTTTCTTGAAGTTAAACTTTTCGGGAAATGCTTCTTTCAATTTATTGAATAACACTTGGAAAGTAACAAGTTTTAACGCCACATCTATCTCATTACAAAGCACTACAAACGCTGCAGTAACTGTAGTTTTGAAACAAATATAAATTAAAGGGTTTGGTTTGGGTTAAAGTGCAGTAACCGGAAACGGTTGCTGTACTTTATATATAAATTTAGAAATAAACAAAATGAAAAAAGGAATCGCATTATTAACTCTGGCTGCCGTATTACTGGTATCCTGTGCGCAGGACGACAGCGCAAACAACACTTCTGCCGAGGGAAACCTGATCAGTAACAATCAAAAAACAACGGGAAGTTCGGCTAATGATTTAGTGTCTGATGCTGCTTTCAAAAGCATGGTTATTGAAGTGGTATATGTACAAGGATTTGAGCCGTCAGCTACATCCATTAGTAATTTTGTTTCTTTTTTGAATGCCAGAACATACAAACCTGAAGGAATCACTGTTGTAAAAAGAGCAATTGCCTCAACCGGGAAAACCAGTTATACGAATCAGGATATTGTGGCAATTGAAGATGCCAATAGGACTAAATACAACTCATCGAACCAGATAGCGGTTTGGGCATTTTTTGCGGATGCAGAATCAGCCAGTAACACCGATACGGGACTTGTTCTGGGTACGGCTTACAGAAATACTTCCTTTGTTATTTATGAAAAAACCTTGCAAGGTTTAAGCGACAGTCCTTTTGAACCCAATAGAAGTTTACTGGAAACAACCGTAATTACGCATGAGTTCGGCCATATTTTGGGACTTACTAACTTTGGTACCGCTCTACAAAGCAACCATGAAGATACGGCGCATCCAAAACATTGCAATGTCGAGAGTTGTTTGATGTATTGGTCAGCCGAATCAGGAAACGGGATTAAAAACATGGTTTCCGGCGGATCGGCACCACAATTGGATTCGCAATGCATAGCAGACCTTCGTGCCAACGGAGGAAAATAAGAGTATAAATTAAATCTAATATAAAAACAGAAAATTATGAAAATTAAATATTTATCAATAGCCTTATTGCTTGGAGCAATGACAACAATGAATGCACAGGATGGTAAATCGTCTAATTCAAACTTTGGTATCAAAGGGGGGTATAATTTAGCTGCCGTGAGTTATGACGGTGAAGGCGAAACAGGACAACGTCATGGATTTCATGTGGGAGTCTATGGGGAATCTTTTATTAGTGAAAGCTTTTCTATCCAACCTGAATTAATGTATTCACAACAAGGATATGAAATAAAGGACGCCAACGGGACATTTACCCAAAAATTGGATTATATCAATCTACCGGTAATGCTTAAAGCGTATCCTTCTAAAAATGTATTTTTGGAAGCAGGTCCACAAATAGGATTGGCAGTATCGCATAAAGAAGAGTATGACGGTTTCATCAGTGGTTCAACAACAAGAGATCCAAACAATTTTGATTGGGGAATGAATTTTGGTGGTGGTTTTAAAACCGATTCCGGAATAAGCTTAGGAGTTCGTTATCATTTAGGTCTTGGTGATTTGTATGATAATGACAAAGCACACAACCGTGTTTGGCAATTTTCAGTAGGATTCGATTTGTAATTCTAGCAGTTTAAATATTAAAACCCTCCCAGAGCATTGCTTTGGGAGGGTTTTCTATTTTTGGACTTTTTGTTTTATACATGTCAGCTTCTATGCAGATTAATTCTACAGATTGTATAAACCACAAAAATCAATATCTTTGGACTTTAAAATTTGAATGTCATGACCGTTAAAGAATCTCCAACCCAGTTAGAACTGTATTTCCAACAGTTTCGTAAGAATATCATAGGAATAGACCAAAATTTCGTTTCCCCTTATGGACAACAAAAAATCATCTATACTGATTGGACAGCAAGCGGTCGACTGTATCGTCCCATAGAGGAAAAACTGATGAATGAGTTCGGGCCTTTCGTGGCCAATACCCATACGGAAACGACAATTTCAGGCACGGCAATGACCAAAGCCTATCATAAAGCGAGACACATCATAAAACATCATGTAAATGCGGATGCAAATGATGTTCTAATTACTGATGGAACTGGGATGACTGGTGTGGTCAATAAATTCCAACGTATTTTAGGGTTGAAAGTTCCAGAAAATCTCAAAGATTTCATAAACATTCCAGCCGAAAAAAGACCAATTGTCTTTATTTCGCACATGGAGCACCATTCGAACCAAACTTCTTGGTTAGAGACAATTGCCGATGTTGAAGTAATACCCTCCACTGAAGATGGCTTATTCAGTATAGAAAATCTAGAGATAGTACTAGAAAAATATAAAGACAGGGCTTTCAAGATTGCATCGATTACTTCCTGTTCGAATGTGACCGGAATTAAAACGCCATATCATGAAGCCGCAAAAGTGATGCATCAGCACAATGGACTTTGCTTTGTAGATTTTGCCTGCTCGGGTCCTTATGTGGAAATTGACATGCATCCCGAAGATCCAGAAAGTTATCTGGATGCCATTTTCTTTTCGCCCCATAAATTCCTTGGCGGACCGGGTACTTCGGGCGTATTGGTTTTTAATAAAAAATTATATCAAAACTTGGTTCCCGACAATCCTGGCGGCGGTACCGTTTCTTGGACAAATCCTTGGGGCGAGCATAAATTTATCGAGAATATTGAAGATAGGGAAGATGGCGGAACCCCGGGTTTCCTTCAGGTGATTAAAACCGCACTTGTTATTCAGTTAAAAGAAAAAATGGGAATTGAAAGCATCCTGAAACGAGAACATGAAATCGTTGATTACGTTTTCTCACAATTGGGGAATATTTCCAATATTAAAATTCTTGCAGGCCAACATCAAGATAGGCTAGGGGTAATTTCCTTTTATGTCGATGATTTGCATTTTAATTTGGGCGTCAAATTACTGAACGACAAATTCGGAATCCAGACTCGTGGAGGCTGCAGTTGTGCAGGGACATACGGGCACTTTTTACTGCATGTGGATCAAGAAACTTCCCATAAATTAATAGATGAAATTAGCCTTGGTGACTTGATCAGAAAGCCGGGTTGGATCAGAATGTCCATTCACCCTACAACGACAACCGCTGAAATCGAATCCGTTTGCAACAGCATCAAAGCATTGGCCGAAAACCACAAGAGTTGGGCTTTGGATTATGATTATAACAGGGACACTAATGAGTTTGTGCATAAAAAGGCACAACCATTAGAGGATGAATTGGTCAAAAACTGGTTTTCATTATAATCGAAAGAGATTCTGATAATAAATAAATTCTATGTTGTCTGCTATGAACTGCAAGACAACATAGAACTTCCTATTTTTTCTCTTGCCCAATCGGGCCGTTTGGTAAACCATTTTTCGGATAGTGGTTGTTCCTGATATGGGTTTTTTAATAAAAGATGTAATTCTTCTATTAACGAATAATCTTCCTTATCAGCTGCTTCAATAGCCAGTTGTGCCATGTAGTTTCGCAAAACGTATTTCGGGTTTACGGTATCCATCGCTGCTTTTCTGTCCTCATCAGTTGTATCTTCCTTTCGCAAACGATTCAAATATTGGGTAAACCAATACAGCCATGTTTCTTTTACCCGATCCGTAACTTCGTTTATTTTGTAGAAGGAATCAGTTACGATTGAAAAAGCATTTTCTTCAGATTCCATTTTCTTCAGCTGACTTAATTTTCTGAAGAAAATAGTCATATCAGTTTCTGTCTGCTGTAAATTTTCGGTTAATAAATGAATAAGTTGATTGTCATTCTCTTCTTTGGTAAAAAGGCCTAACTTATTTCGGGTCATATTGGCATAATCGGCTGCATAATTGGTTTGAAAACTATTTAATATAGCTTCTAACGGAGCAGCCTCTTCGATCAAAGGGTATAATGCGTTCGCCAGTTGATACAGGTTCCAAAGAGCAATTTCGGGCTGGTTCCCAAAACGATACCTGCGGTTTTCTCGATCTGTTGTGTTTGGAGTCCAATTTGGGTTGTAATCCTCTAACCAGCCGTATGGCCCATAATCTATGGTAAGCCCTAGTATGGACATGTTATCGGTATTCATGACTCCGTGCACAAAGCCCACACGCTGCCAATGCACGACCATTTCGCGGGTTTTGTTGGCTACTTCCTGGAAAAACTGAATGTAGCTTTCCTTGCCGGCCTCTTTTATTTCAGGGAAATGATATTTGATGGTGAAATCGGCGAGTAATTTTAATGTTTTCAGGTCATTTTGGGAGGAGAAAAGCTCGAAATTCCCAAAACGGATAAAGGACGGTGCCACCCGGCAAACCACGGCGCCTTTCTCATAATCGGGATGACCATCGTACATAACGTCGCGCAACACTTGGTCGCCCGTAAGGATCAACGATAGCGAGCGGGTAGTGGGAACCCCCAAATGAAACATGGCTTCGCTGCATAGATGTTCCCGAATGGAAGAGCGCAGTACGGCCAGCCCGTCTGCTCCGCGAGAATACGGAGTTAGTCCGGCCCCTTTTAGTTGCAGGGCGTATGTCTGTTGGTTGTTTTCGACTTCTGCCAGAATGATGGCCCGCCCATCGCCTAACTGTCCTGCCCAGTTGCCAAACTGATGCCCGGCGTAACTCATGGAATAGGGACGGGTATCTGGAAGCAATTCTTTTCCCGAGAATATATTTGTGAATTCAACCGATTGTGCCTCTTCTCTGCTGATGCCGAGCAATTCTAAAACTTCTTCAGTAAAATGTATTAATTTGGGATTGGACGGAATCTTGGGGGTTACATAGGAAAAACAGGCATTTTTAACCTGACGAGTAACATTCGTTTCGTTTACATCCGCGGGCAGTTCCGTACTAAACCTATTGTTGATTTTTAATTTCATTTTATGGTGCATTAATACCAAAATTAATGAAATAATTTGGTAACATCAGTTAATTAAAACCTAATGAATTTTGATTTATTGGCGACGGTGTTTCCATCTTTTATGAGTCCAGAAATAATATTCGGGGGCCTCATAAATTTGTTTTTCGACCTCCTTGATGAAAGCGTGGGTAATTCCAAAATCGGGCACAGACTTGGGATTGTCGCTCAAAGGAATTAGGGTCGCTTCATAGTATCCTCTTTTGACTTTTCTTACTTTCGCAAAAATAACGTTCAAATCATGTTTTTTGGCTAGCATTTCAGCGCCCGTGTGAACAGGAACTTCAACGCCCATGAAACTTTCCCAATGAAATATTCTGTCCGCTTTTGGGGATTGGTCACTCGCTAAGCCATAGATGGAAAGAATGCCATTTCTTTGGTTGCTGGCAATTAGAGGAATTGTTTTGCTGGTGGTAACTAATTCTGTGTTGTATTTTGAACGGATGTCTCTGATGAGTTTGTCAAAATATTTGTTGCTGATTTTCTTATAAACACCTATACCTTGGTAACTGACTTTTTGATTTAGGGTGATTAACCATTCCCAACTCGCATAATGAGATGCCAAAAGCATAATGCTTTTTTCTTTTTTTTCATATTCTTTGATGAGTTCCAGATTTGTGATTATGAATCTTTTGTTCATCTCTTTTGATGAAATGGTCATGGTTTTTGTCATCTCCATAAACATGTCACATAAATGGCGGTATGATTTTTTTTCTATTGACAGACGTTCTTCCTGGCTGAGATGAGGTAGCGCCAAGGCTATATTTGCTCTGACTATTTTTTTGCGATAGCCTACTACATAATAAACCAAAAAGTAAACCCCATCTGATAACAAATAAAAAATTCGGAACGGAAGTATGGAAATCATCCAAAGAAAAGGGTAAACTATTATAAATATAAGAAATTGCATGCAGAATTTTTTCTTGCAAATATAAGCCAAAAATGAATATCCATATAAATTATAAGGAGGTACTAATGGAGTATCGGAGAATCACTACATTTACAATTCACAATAAACATACTTTATGAATTTAATATTAATTGCAATAATCGTTGCAAATGTACTTTTTAGCTACAAAGGATTTAATGATCATTCCTTTTTTAGAAAATATGAATTTCATATGGGAAGGGTTCGTTCTGGTGAACAAATCAGGATTTTGTCGTCAGGTTTTCTTCATGCAGACATAGCGCATTTGGCTTTTAATATGATTACGCTTTATTTTTTCGCCCCAGTTGTAGTTGCTTATATGGGGAATTTTTTATTTGTAGTCGTTTATTTTGGCAGTTTAATTTTCGGAAGTTTATTGACTATCGTCTTCCATAAAGACGATTATAACTATAGGGCTGTAGGGGCTTCGGGTGCCGTTACGGGTGTTTTATATTCCGCGATACTATTGCAGCCGGATATGATGTTGGGCATCTTTTTTATAATACCAATTCCGGCCTATCTTTTTGGAATCCTGTATTTGCTGTATTCAATCTACGGGATGAAGGCCAAGAATGACAATATAGGTCACACGGCTCATTTTGGGGGCGCCATAGGCGGTTATATGATTACTCTTGTAACCAATCCCCATTTGCTTGTCGAACACACCTTCATGGTTGTGCTATTAACAATTCCTATCATTATCCTTTTTGCGATGGCCAAAATGGGGAAACTATAATGGCATAGATATTGAAAGAGAATACATCAGAAAAAACAACTTAAATTTTACAATATGAAAAAAGCGGCATTAATTCTATCGATGTTATTTATGAGCATGTCATATGCTCAAGAAGTGAAGCAAGTTCCACAAATCAGTGTGGCGGGAGAGGGAAAGATAAAGGTTGTTCCTGATCAAGCCACTATAACGGCAACTGTCGAGACAAAAGGGAATAATGCCAAAGACGTAAAAAGGGAAAATGACAAGCAAATGGAAGCGGTGCTGAAGATGATAAAGAAGATGAATCTGGCGCCTGCCGATTACAGAACGCAGCGCGTTTCCTTAAATCCGATTTTCGATTACGAAAAAAAGAAAACTACATATAACGCTACCCAAACTATTGAAATTTTACTGAGAGATTTGTCTAAATACGATGAATTGATGGAAGGTTTGGTCAATCAAGGAATTAACCGAATTGATAATGTGGTTTTTCAATCTTCAAAAGTAGCTCAATATCAATCCGACGCCAGAAAAATGGCGATGAAGGATGCCAAGCTTAAAGCTGAAGATTATGTGTCCGTTTTAGGGCAAAAAGTGGGAAGGGCTATGACTATAACCGACAACTCGCAAAATTACCAACCGCAGCCCGTCTATGCAAGAATGAAATCAATGGCAATGGACGAAAGTGCCAGCACTCGTGAAACTCTCGCTGAGGGAGAAATCACGATAACCGCAAATGTAAGCGTGAGCTTTATGCTGGAATAAAAACCTGCAAAAGCTAAATTCAAAAGTCCCCTCTCTTTTTATAAGGGGAGGGGACTTTTTTTCGAGAAATAATTTGGAAAATTTAGGTTCATGTTGGCACAAAAAAAACGCTGCAATTGCTTGCAGCGTTTTAGTGGGGAGAGCAGGATTCGAACC
>Ga0209109_10000018_pt1 | contig 56049 bp, 59 predicted proteins | sample Rifsed10ft2_FD_184004 | JGI IMG/M metagenome (GOLD analysis project Ga0209109, IMG submission 184004) | Soil microbial communities from Rifle, Colorado, USA - sediment 10ft 2 (version 2) | ecosystem: Environmental > Terrestrial > Deep subsurface > Rock core/Sediment | place: Rifle, Colorado... | reverse complement strand
GCCCCGGAGAGGTGCCAGAGTGGTTGAATGGGGCGGTCTCGAAAACCGTTGTGGTCCGTATGGGCCACCGTGGGTTCGAATCCCACCCTCTCCGCCTCCAGCCCGATCGTCCCGCCTGACATCGAAGCTCCTTCGAACGCCCCAGGAGTGCTCGATGAGTCCGAAGTCCGCCGTCGACAACGTCCTCGTCTTTTGTTTCTAGGGCAAGGCCGCGGAGAAGGAACCCGAAGCCGGGAAGGTACCGGCGGGGCCCACTTCCCTTAGACCAGCCATTGGGAGCTCAGGGTGCCTGTCCGGGTATTGGAGCGCGCATCGCCACCAGAGGATAGGCGCGCGGCGGCCGCGTACTCGCCTCGCCTGATCAGAGAGGCACTCTGAGCGTAGTCGAAGAGTGCCGGTGGGTATTGCGGGAGGCGCGCTTCGATGCCATCCCGAGCCAGTGGCGGACTGCGCTCGGCGCGCCGGACGACCTTGCCGGCGCCGCGCCTACCGTTTCGACGACGAGGGCCGGGGCAGCTCGGCCAACGCGTCGAGGGCGCGCTCCAGCACGCCGAAGCCTTTCTCCCAGAAGGTCCGCTGCCGGACGTCGATCCCGGCCTTCCCGAGCGTGCTCATCGGGCTGTCGGAGCCTCCGGCGGCCAGGATCTCCAGGTAGCGCGGGATGAAGCTTCGGCCCTCCTCGCGAAACTGCTGGTAGAGCGACAGCACCAGGAGTTGGCCGAAGGCGTAGGCGTAGACGTAGAAGGGCGTGTGGAAGATGTGCGGGATCGCCAGCCACTCGTTCCGGAAGTCTTCGCTCAGCTCGATCGCCTCGCCGAACTGCTCGCGCAGGGTCTCCAGGTACAGGTCGGAGAGGTCGTCGACTTGCGCTCCGGCCACCACCCGCCCGTGGGCCTCTTTCTCGAAGACGGCGAAATAGGCCTGGCGCAGCACGGTGGCGTAGTTGTCGTCCATTTGGCGGAAGAGCAGCGCCTGCCGCACTTCCGGCTCCGGGTCTTGCGCCAGCAACCGGTCGATGAGCAGCATCTCCCCAAAGGTCGAGGCGGTCTCGGCCAGCGGCAGAGTCGCCTGCTGCGTCAGCGCCGTATGCCCGGCCGCCAGGCTGGCGTGGATGGCGTGGCCGAGCTCGTGTGCCAGCGTGGCCACGTCGCGCGGTTGGCCCTGGTAGCTCTGCAACACCCACGGGGTCAACCCCGGTTCGATCGTGGCGCAGAAGGCGCCGGCGCGCTTTCCGGGGCGCACCTCTCCGTCGAAATGGCGCTCGTCCAGCACCTGCTGCGCCTGGCGCGCTACGCGCGGCTCGAAGGCTTCGAACGCCGCCAGGACCTCCTGCACCGCCTCGTCCAATGGGAAGGTCCGATGGACTTCCCCCACCGGGGCGTACAGATCGTAGCGCCGCAGCCTCTCGACGCCGAGCCATTCGGCCTTGAGCCGAAAGAAGCGCTGGAAGACCGGCGCTTTTTGGCGACACACATCGAGCAGCGTTTCAACCACCTCGTCCGGCAAATCGTTCCCCAGGTTGCGCACCGCCAGCGGCGAGGCAAAACGGCGGAGATCGACGTTCTCGTTGGCCCAGTCGCGCACCAGCGATTGGTAGACTTGGCCGAGCACGTTGCCCTCGGCGGCATAGACCCGCAGCAATTCGCGGTAGGAGGCGGCCCGCAGCTCGGGGCGGGGATCGGTCCGGTAGGCCTCCAGCTCGCCGCGCGTCACATGTCGCGTTACACCGTCGACTTCGATCTGGAAGGTGTAGCGGTTGGTGAGGGTGTCGTAGACGCCCACCAGCGCGTGCCGGCCGGTGACGTCTTTCAGGTTGATGATGCGCTCTTCCGGCTCGCTCAGGGTGTAGGGCGCTTCCCGGCGCAGATTGAGCAGCCACTGCCGGTAGTCGCCGGCGCCGGACAAGAGCGATTGGGCACGCGCCTCGGCCAGACCTTTCCACCACAGGGTGAAGAACAGCGTGCGATTGCCGAACTCGGCGGCGACCTGGTCGGCCCGGCCGCGCATCGTCTGCGCCAGCGGATCCTGGGTATCTTCGGCGAAACGCAGATAGGCGAAGCCCAGGTAGCGGCTCATCCGTCGCTGCAGTTCGTCGAAGGCTTGCAGGATCTCGAACATGTCCTGCGGAGTCAGATCGTCGTTCAGGCGCGGGCGCTCGGCTTCGAAGCCTCGCAGGGTTTCCTCGATCGCCGCGCCGGCGCGCCCGTAGGCTTCCGATTCCAATCCGGGAAACAGGTCGCTCAGGTCCCACCGCTCGAGGGTATACGCCATTGCGCCTCCGCCTCAGACGTTGAACTTGATATGTACGACGTCACCGTCGGCGACGACGTACTCCTTGCCTTCTTGCCGCAGCCGACCGCGGGCGCGGGCCGGCGCCAGTCCGCCCAGGGCCAGCAGCTCCTCCACCGGGATGACCTCGGCCCGGATGAAGCCGCGCGCCAGGTCGGAGTGGATCGTATCGGCCGCCTCCAGCGCGGTGGCGCGGCGCGGCAGGGTCCAGGCGCGCACCTCGTCTTCGCCGACGGTGAAGAATGATTGCAGCCCGAGCAGATCGTACGACGCCTGCAGCACGCGCTCGCGCCCGGCGGCGGTGATGCCGTATTCATCCAGGTAGGCGCGCCGCTCGGCTTCCGGCAGCTGGGCGATCTCCATCTCCAGGCGCCCCTGCAGCCCGAGGGCCGAGACGCCCGGGCCCACTTCTCCCAGGTCCGGCAGCACGCCTCCCTCGGCCACGTTGACGACGACCAGCATCGGGATGCGCGTCAGCAGGCCGAACCCGGAGAGCAGCCGATGCTCCTCGGCCGAAAAGCCGTGCGCGCGCAGCGGCTCCGGCTTGTCCAGGATGGCCTGCAGCCGCTCGAACAGGGCCTGCTCGCGTTCCACCAACGCCCGATCGCGAATGACCTTCTGCTTCTCCTCGATCAGTCGCGCCTGGCGCCGCTCGACGGTCAGCAGGTCGTTCAACAGGAATTCGGTCTCCATGGCCGCCAGGTCGCGCGCCGGGTCGACCGAGTCCAGAGGATGAGGCACCCCGGGATCGTCGAAGGCGCGCACGACGTGGACGAATCCGTCCATCTGGGAGAGTTGATTGAGCAGCGTCCCGGGCAGCCCTTCCCGGCCGGCCTTGGCCTGCAGGCCGCCGATGTCGGCGTAGGTCACCTTGGCGGCGGTCGTCTTGCGCGGGTGAAACATCTCGGTCAGGGGAGCCAGCCGCGCATCCGGGACGTCGGCGATGGCCGTGTGCGTCTCCTGCCGGCCGGGAGCCGCCGGTATACCGGTCGGCAGGTTCTGGCCGGTCAGCGCGTTGAAGACGGTGGTCTTGCCGGCGGAAGGGAGACCGACGATGCCGAGTTTCATGAAGGTGGAGTACGCATGGCCCTACCGGGGGACTTGCACCCTTGGTGCGTCCGCCCTCACCCTTCAGGTGCGCCGAAGAGTGTGGCGGTCTGCAAAGGCCGAAGGGGCGAAACCAGGCCCGGCATCCCTGGTGGCGTTGGGCGGCGAAGGCCGCTGGGTTCTTCGGTTGGAGCCGGCCTGGGCCTGTCTCCTTGACCTCGCTTCAGCCGATGGCTATACTCGAAGTGGCAGCCGAAGTGGCGGAATTGGCAGACGCGCGCGACTCAAAATCGCGTTCCCTCGGGATTGTGGGTTCGAGTCCCACCTTCGGCACCATTCGATTATAACGGCCGGCCTGGGCGTTCGAACAAACCCGGTTTCCCCAGGGAAACCGGGTTTGTTGCTTCCCGGTCCCTATGGCACAATCCGGAACGATGCCGTCGCGTCCTCTGCGCTTCTTGATCGGTCTGGCCCTGGGAGTCGTGCTTGGCCTCGGTTACGCCTGGCGCATTCAACCCGTGGCCTACTACGACACGGCGCCCGACAGCCTGCGCCAGGATTACCGCGTCGACTATGTCTTGATGGTGGCGCAGAGCTATCAAGCCGAAGGCGACTTGCGCCTGTCGCTCTTGCGCCTGGCCGCCCTTGGGCCGCGACCTCCGGCCGAGATCGTCGAGGAGGCCATTGGGTTTGCCGAAGCCAACGGCTTCGGCCAGGTCGACCGCCAGGCGTTGCGCCAGCTGGCCGACGACCTGCGGTCGATCCCCTCCTCCCCGGAAATCGGGAGTTCATGAACCGCTCCAACTGGGCGCCGCTGGTGGTGGGCCTCGTCGTCGGGGCGGGCGCCGGCCTGATCTACGGGTGGGTCGTCCAGCCCGCGCGGACGACTCAGGCTGCGCCGGCGTCGCTGCGCGCCGATTTCCAGGAGGAATATGCCGCCCTGATCGCCTCGGCCCATGCCGCCACAGGCGATCTGCCTCGGGCCCGCGCCCGACTGGCCCTGCTGCCGGGAGCCACCGACGGCGATCACATCGCCGCCTTGGCGCAGGCCTGGTTGGCCACGGGACACCCCGAGTCCGAGGCGCGCGCCCTGGCGGCGTTGGCTGCCGCGCTCGGCGACCCGACGGCGACGCCTCTTCCCTCGGCTGCCGTCCCAAACCCTTCCCCGACCGCTCTCGTGGTCGCCACGGCCGCGCCAACCTCCCGGCCCCGCCCCACGCCGCTGCCCACGTTCACCCCCGGGGCGCCCTTCCGATTGAGCCAACGCCTACTGGTGTGCGACGACCCGGCTCCCCTGCCGCGGCTGCAGGTGATCGTGCTCGACTCCGCCGGCGAGGGTGTTCCGAATGTACTGGTACGCGTGATCTGGGATGCCGGGCAGGATCAGTTCTTCACGGGTCTGAAGCCCGATCTCGGCATCGGATTCGGGGATTTCACTCTCGAGCCGGAGACCGAGTACACCGTACAGCTGGCGGAATCGGATGCGATCGCCACCGGGTTGAGGGCAGAAAGCTGCACCGGTGATTCGGGCGAGCCCCATTTCGGCTCGTGGCAACTCACTTTCGTCCAGCCGGACAGCTAGCGGCCTCACCCGACGTCGTCCATGCGAACCCCCACCCGGCCTCCCCCGTTCGGCCCTTCGACTGCGCTCAGGGCGAACAGGGAGGACTAGTGTCATTCCCCTCCCCTGTCCCGAGCCTGCGAGGGACGGAAGAGGCTGGGTAGGGGTTCTAATCCGAGGAGTTCCTGCTCGAGTCACCCCCCACCGGCAGCCCCAGATCGATCCGTTCCTCCATAGTGATCTGACCCCGCAGGAAGGCCCCTTCCTCCGTGGAGAACGACTCGGTCACAACATCGCCCCACACCCGCCCGGTGCGCGTGATCTCGACCCGTTGGGCCGTGATGTCGCCGCGTACCGATCCGGCGACGACGACCGTCGTCGCCCGCAGGCTGCGACACACCAGGCGTCCCTGCTCGCCGATCACCACCAACCCGTTTAAGGCGACCTCCCCTTCGAATACCCCTTCGATCCGGACCCCGCCTTGCCCGCCCAATTCACCTTTCCAGGTCAGGCCGGCGCCGAAAACCGAGTCGACCCGATCGGGCGACACGCTGCTCCGCTCCTCCGCGCTGTCCTTCTTGCGAAACATCAAGCCTCCTGTGCCGCGCGTTCCGCCCGCTACGCCGGCGGCGCTCGCCGCGCTCGCCGCGCCGGCAGTTCCCGTTGGGCCGGGATCCGGGGGACGCCGTGGGCTTCCTGCACGGCGTTGACGATGGCGAGCGCCACGGCTTCGGCGGCATAGGCGCCGACGATGCTGGCGTCGGCCCGCTGCCGTCCGATCGACAGCGCAAAGAGCGTATCGCCGTCAAGCAGGGTATGCGCCGGGCGGATGGCTCGCGCGACCCCATCATGACTCATCTGAGCCACCTGATTGGCTTCTTCCTTGGTCAGTCGGGCGTTGGTGGCCACGACTCCGATGACCGTATTGCCCCGGATGGCCAGCCGCAGGACGGCCCGGCCGGCGGTCCGGCGCATCATGGCCAGACTGTCGGCGAATGGGCCGCGCCCGCCCAACCGCAGCGGACCGATCCGCACCGGCCGCAGCCCGGCCAGGATCTCGCCCGTCTGCGGATCGACCACGTCGCCCAGCGCGTTGACGGCGACGATGGCGCCCACGACCACGCCCCCGCCCACCTCCAGGCTGGCGGTGCCGATCCCGGCCTTCATGGCGCCCCCCATGCCGAACAGCTTCCCGACCGTCGCCCCCATCCCGGCGCCGGCGTTTCCCTGTGCCGGCGGATCTGCCGAGGCTCGCTCGCATGCGGCGTACCCCATGGCGGCGTCGGGGCGGACATCGGCGCGGCCGACCCCGAGGTCGAACAGGATCGCCGCCGGCACGATCGGCACCCGGGCCGAACGCACGTTGAAGCCGACGCCGCGCCCCTCCAGATAGCGCACAACTCCGCCGGCCGCCTCCAAACCGAAGGCCGACCCTCCCGCCAGCAGCACGGCGTGGATTTTCTGCACCAGGTGCATCGGGCGGAGCAGATCGGTCTCGCGCGTGCCCGGCGCTCCACCTCTCTGGTCGACTCCCGCGACGGCGCCCCCCTCGCACAGGATGACGGTGCATCCGGTGAGCGCCTCCGGATCGTCGGCGTGGCCGACGCGCAGGCCGGGGATGTCGGTGATGGCGTTGCGGCGCCTCATGTCTCAGCGAATCCCACTATCGTAGTAGATGTCCAGCGACAGCCAGGCCCCGTCCGCGACTTCGATCGACAAGGGTGAGGCGAAAGGCAAGCCGCCGTTCCCGGGGAGCGGAGTCAAGACGTAGGACCCCGCTTCGAGAGGAATGCGATAGGCGCCATCGGCGGTGGAGCGCGCCCGGGCCGCGATCCGGCCATCCGAGTCGAAGACGTCGAGCTCGGCTTCCAGCGGCCGATCGGGGCAAGCGACACCTGGCTGGGCGACGGGGCACATCGGCCCGACCCAGACGCGGCCCTCGACACCCGAATCGGGTGGTGGGCCATCCCCGGAACAGGCCGCCAGCGACCATCCGAGGAAGGCAATGACGACGCCTTTCCAGAGAACGTACACGCGCCTTCAGGCCTTGTAGCCGAATTTCCGCAACAGCGCCCGGCGGTCGGCGGCATCCTGTTCGGTCTCGACGCCCTGCGTCCGCATCCCGTCGATGACTCCGAGCACGCCGCGCCCTTGCTCGGTCTCGCCGACGAGCACCTCCACCGGGTTGGCGGTGGCGCAGAAGATCCGGCAGACCTCCGGCACGGCCTTGACCGCGTTCAAGACATTGATCGGGAAGGCGTTGCCCAGCAGGATCAGGAAGGCGTGGCCGGCTCCGATGGCCTGGGCGAGGGCGGCTGCCTGATCCGTCAACGCCGGATCGGTGCCGCTCCGGCGCACGAGCGCCGGGGCGGAGGCCTCGTTGAAGGCCAGCCCGAATCGGATGCCGGGAACAGCGCCGACCAGCGCCTCGTGCAGATCTTCGACCGTCTTGATGAAGTGCGCCTGGCCGAGGATCAAGTTGACGTCGTCGGCCTTCTCCAGGCGCACGACATGGATCTGCATGGCGATGGCTCCCGAAACGCGCCGGCGGCGCCTCGGCTAGCGCAACGAGGCGATGAAGGCGTCGATGTCGAGGGCCGGCAGCGTGGTCAACCGGACGCTGCCGCGCGACGCCAGCTCGGCCGACATGCGCGCCACAGCCGCGTTGTCGGCGGCCTCGACGACGTTCACGAAGTCATACGGCCCGAGCACGGCGTACTGCGCCAGGACCTTCACGCCCAGCTTCTCCAGCTCGGTGTTGACCTCTTTGATGCGCCGGGGATTGCGCTTGATCGTCTTGGCCCCCTCATCGGTCAGGTTGGAAAGCAGGATATAGGTCGGCATGGCTCCCTCCAGCACGTGCCACGGTTGCTTCCATTGTAGCGCGGCAGATCCTCGGCGGGCCTGGCGACATCGTGCACGCCGCAGGCACGCCGCCCCGGGCCGGGGGCGGCGAATTCCTTCCGGGTAGCCGCCGGCTTTGGCCGGCGCAGGCCCGCAGGCTGTTCCCTGCGGCTACAACGGATGACGAGAGTGGCGCTCGTGGCCCGGCGCCCGTGGTTGGCCGGCCAACATCTCCTCGAACTTCCGCACGCTCCCCGGGCTGTGGCCGGCGAAGTGATTGTTGAAATACCCGTACACATCGACCCCGGCATCGAGGAAGCGATGCACGCGGCTGGCCCACGTCGCCAGCTCTCGGGTCCGATCGATCTGCACTCGGTCGAAGCGCTCGATATCGGACCGCCGGCCGAGCCAGCGAATGACGGTGAAGGGCGCCGTCAGCCAGTCCAGGCGAGGCATGGTGTACAGATCCTGCAAGACCAGCGCCACGCCCCGGGCCCGCAGCCTCTGGCCGAACGCCGGCGCCAGCCAGCCGCGGTGCCGAACTTCGACGGCGTAGCGGGGTCCGTTCGGGAGCTGCTCCAGGAATCGATCAAGACGTTCGAGGCGCGCCGGCTCGAAATCGAAGGCGAACTGCAGCGTGAGCACGGCCAGTTTCTCCCCCAGGCCCTGCATCACGCCGACGAACTCGGCTGCCTCGCCCTCGGCCTCCGCCAGCTGCTTGTCGTGGGTGATCGTCCGAGGGAACTTGGCGGCGAAGACGAAGTCGGCCGGGGTGCGCTCGTACCAGCCGCGCACGACGGCCGGCCGCGGCGTCCCGTAGAACGTAGAGTCGATCTCGACCGTGGCCAAGTGGTCGGCGTAGCGCGTCAGGTAGTCGGCTTTGGATGTTCCGGGCGGATAGAACGGGCCGACCCAGTCGTCGAACGCGAAGCCCTGGGTGCCCAGAAGAAGTCGGCCAGGGACGACCTTTTTCACGCGCCGCCTGCCAGCCAGAAAGGTGTAGGGGCGAAGCATGCTTCGCCCCTACATGTCTTCACGGATGCCCACATCATGAGAGCTGTGCCTCTACAGCAGTGCCCCGACGCGCTCCAGCACGATCTCGGACACCTCGGCCTTGGTCAACAGGGGAAGTTCCTGAACGCTGCCCGACGAGTCGATCAACGTGACGCGATTGGTTTCGACGGCGAAACCGGCGTCGGGCGCCAGGATGTCGTTGGCGACGATCAGATCGAGGCCCTTGTTGCGCGCCTTGAGGCGGGCATTGGCGACCAGATCCTGGCTTTCGGCGGCGAAGCCGACGACAACCCGCGGGCGCGATCCCTTCTTGCGCCGCTGCGCCACCAGGCCCAGGATGTCTTCCGTCGGGCGCAGGTTGAGGGTCAACTCCCCCTTGGCGCGTTTGATCTTCTGCTCCGACGGCTCGGCGCGGAAATCGGCCACGGCCGCCGCCATCAGCAGCACGTCGGCCGTCTCCAGCCGCGACAGCACGGCCTGCTGCATTTCGGCGGCGGTGGTGACATCGATCCGCTCGGCGCCGACCGGGCTCGCCAGAGTTGACGGCCCGCTGATCAGCGTGACGGAAGCGCCGCGATCGAGGGCCGCCTGCGCCAGGGCGAAACCCTGCCGCCCCGTCGAGCGGTTGGCGACGACGCGCACCGGATCGATCGGTTCGTGAGTGCCGCCCGCCGTCACGATGACCGACCTCCCGGCGAGCGGCCCGGCCCGGCCCAATGTCAGACGCAGGTGCCCGACGATGTCCTCCGGCTCGAGCAAGCGTCCGAGACCGGTGAGCCCGGAGGCCATGCGCCCCTTGGCCGGGCCGACGACGATCGCGCCGCGGCCGCGCAAGACATCGAGATTGGCCTGGGTCGCCGGATGGTCGAACATCCCGGCATCCATCGCCGGCGCCAGGAGCAGCGGCCCGCGCGCCGCCAGCACCGCCAGGCACAGCAGCGTGTCGGCATGGCCGGCCGCCAGCTTGGCCAGCGTATGCGCCGTCGCCGGAGCCACCAAGACGACCTCCGCCCCTTGGCCGAGCGCGACGTGCAGGACATGGGAATCCGAGCCCCACAGGTCGGCATCGGTGTAGGCCCTGCGGCCGGTGACCGAGGCCAGGGTCAAGGGCGAGACGAAGTGCAGGGCCGCCTGGCTGAGCACGGCGTCCACCAGCGCTCCCGCTTGAGTCAGCTGGGAAGCCAGGTCGGCCGCCTTGTACGCGGCGATCGACCCGGTCACGCCGAGCAGGATGCGACGGTTGGCGAGGATGGGAATGGTCGGCACGGTGCCCATGGTCGCTCTCAATCTCGGCCGTCCCCTCCGGCCGACGGGCGTGGTTCCACGGCTATTGTACCGTCCAGGTCGATCCTCAGCCGCATCCCCGTTTGCAGGGTGGCGGCCTCCGTCTCGCCGATGATGACGACCGGGAACGATCGCTGGTACAGCTCCTCGGCCGCGATCGCCGCCAGGGCGAAAAATGTCTCGGCGCCGGTGGTCAGGATCGCCGCCGGTGCCGTTCCTGCCCGCAGCGCCTCGAGCAGCACGGCGGTCGTGGTGCTGGACCCGCGGGCATATGGCAGGACGAGCACACGGCCGGCGGCGTTCTCTCCGGCCAACGGATGGCGTCGGTCGATGATCTCGCCGGTACGGTGGTCGTAGCCGCCCCAGAAGCTGAGCGGTTGGCGGCTCACCAGCGCGGGCCCGACCGCCCGGCCCGGCACCAACGGAGTCCCGCGCATCACTCTTGCCACCGCGCCTCGTCCCGCACGATTCGACCTGCCCGGGCCGAGTTGACGCAGTCCTCCAGCCCGCCGAAGACCACCTGCGTCCCGAGCAGACCGGGCGCATAGTAGGCGTACTTGCCCGAATTGGTCATCAACCGGCGGACCTCGGGCGGCAGCATCGGCGAAGCCAGGATGCAGGTGTCGACGGTGACCTGGCCGCCGAACGCCTCGAGGGGATCGAGCAACCCGGCCGCCTTCGCCAGGTGAGCCGCGGCCCGACTGGTCGTCACCAGAAAACGCACGGCGGGATGCCGCCGACCGTGGAGCAGCGGCGCCAATTGGCGGAACTCGGCGACCGAGAAGTGGGGACTCCCGAGCACGACCAGGTCGACTCCATCGCCGGGAGCCGTCGTCAGTTCGGCGCGCGCCGCGCGCAAGGCCGGCAGGTCGACGGCGACGACCTCCACCGGGCCGCCTCCAGTGGCGGCCTCAAGCGTCGGCGCTTCCGGGGTTACCCCGACGATGTGAAACAGCCCGACGTTTCCGGAGGAGGCCGCCGCCGCACCCAGCGCCTTCAGTTGATCCTCGTCGGGGCGAACCTCCAGGCCCTCGAGCACGGGAACCCTATCCCCGGCGACCTTTCCGAGCAGGTGACCGAGCACGGGATAGAACGAAGGATCGTGTTGAAGCGACGTCGGGATCCCGCTCAACCGCACCAGGACTTCGCCTCGCCGGTTCTCGTCCATGTGCAACCCGAAGGCCGGGACGCGACCGGTAATGGCGGCGCAGATGTCGAGCAGGTCCGGATAACGCTCGGTACGAGCCCCCAGCACTGAATTGGCGAAGACGATGGCGTTGGATTCCCCCCAGGCGATCTGCTGGCCGAAGCGCGGGGCGTATTCCGTCTGATACGGAGCGCAGGTCCAGGTCGGGAGGCAGCCCATGGTCTGGTAGGCGATCATCTGACGGCGGGCTTTCTCCGCCCAGTCGGGGGGCACGCTCCAGGCCTGCCAGCCGTGTTCGTCCAGGCCGCTGACATTGAGCGTCGTCGGGACGGCGACGCGCGCCCCACCGTGGGCCAATCGCTCGGCGAAATCGAGGTTGGCCTCCCCGATGTAGATCGTGCTGTCGATGTGAGCCTGGGTGATATCGAGCAGCGATCTCGCCCGAAAGACCTCGGCCATGCGCAGGATGATACGCATCGCCAACGCCGCGGCCGGGCCGCGGTCGCCGCCCAGCAGCGCGCGGTCGAGGGGGGTGAGCTCAATGGTCATCTCTGGAATTCTATCTTGGGGAAGCCCAGGTAGCCTTCGAACCCCCACCCCGGCCCTCCCCCTCGGCAATCATCCATGCGCGGGGGTCCGCCCTCCACGCCGAGGGGGAGGGAAGGACCTTTCAAAGGGAAGGGGGCGGCAAAGCCGGCCCCTTCCCTTTGAGAATCAATCCCCCTCTCCGCAACGCACCGGCTGGAGGACATCCGGCTCTCCGCGGAGAGGGGGGAGGGGGTGAGGCCGGGAGAATTTCCAACTGGCCAGGCCACACGAGACGCCTTGCCAGAGATCCAATGGGGCAAGGAACGAATCCCCGGCGGCGCGAGTCCGGTGGAGGCGGATGATATACTCCGGCGCGTTTCCCTCACGGAGTTGAGATGGGCAATGAACGGCAGCGCTTCGTCGACGAAACGACGGACCAGGTCCGGCCCCTGGAGAAGGATTACTTCTTGAGCGAATGGGAAGCCGCCGTCAGCGGGACGCCGGAGGCGTTGGCGCGCACCCAACAGGCACAGGCCGCCTACATGCGCTTTTGGTCCGATGCCGGACGCCACGAAGCCGCCCGGCGCTACGACCAACAAGCCGACGACGACGCCGAGCTCGCCCGCCAGATCCGTTTGATCTACCTGACGGCCGCCCAGAATCAGCAGGACGAGGCGATCATCGACCGACTGACCTCGCTCGAGTCCGAGGTCCGCGGCCGTTACACCAATTTCCGCGGTCGCGTCGATGGCGCCGAGCTCAGCGACAACGCCATGGATGAGATCCTGGCCAAGAGCGGCGACTCCGACGAAGTGCGCCAGGTGTGGGAGGCCAGCAAACAGGTCGGCGGGGAAGTGGCCGACGCGGTGCGCGAGCTGGCCCGGGTTCGCAACGAGGCCGCCCGCCGCCAGGGCTTTCGCGACCATTTTCATCGCTCGCTGACCCTCAACGAGATCGACGAGGGACAACTGCTGTCGCTGTTCGAGTCGCTCGAGGCCGCATCGCGCAAGCCGTTCCAGGGCCTGCTGCAGGCGATCGGCCAGGAGCGCAGCCGGTTGTTCAAGATCAAGCCCGAGCAGTTACGACCCTGGCACTACGCCGACCGGTTCTTTCAGAAGGCCCCGCCGATGGGGTCGTTCGACTTCGATTCCCTGTTCGCCGACAAGGACCCGGTGGAACTGGCGACGACCACCTACGACGGCCTGGGCATGGAAGTGCGTCCGGTCCTGGCCCGCTCCGATTTGTACCCCCGCCCGGGCAAGAACCAACATGCCTTCATGACCCACATCGACCGGCAGGGCGACATCCGCACCCTGAACAACCTGGAGCGCAATCACCGCTGGAACGAGACGCTGCACCACGAGTTGGGGCACGCCGTCTACGAGCAGTACCTCGACCCGCAGCTCCCCTGGCTGCTGCGGGCGCCGGCGCACATCCTCTCGACCGAAGCCATCGCCATCACCATGGGCTCCCTGACGCTCGACCGCCAGTGGCTGACGACGGTCCTGGGCGTGCCGGCTGCGCGGGCCGAGGCGACGGCCCAGGCCGCCCAGCAGCGTCGCCGGGCGATGGACCTGATCTTCACGCGCTGGTGCCTGGTCATGACGAATTTCGAGCGGCAGATGTACGCCGACCCGGAGGCCGACCTGGATTCGATCTGGTGGGACCTGGTCGAGCGCTACCAGGGGCTGCGCCGGCCGGAGGGACGCAAGGCGCCCGACTGGGCCGCCAAGTACCACGTCGCCCTGGTCCCGGTCTACTATCAGAACTACGAATTGGGTTTTCTCGTCTCGGCCCAACTGATCGATCGGATCATCGCCCAGGCCGGCGGGCTCGCCGGACGCAAGGCCGCCGGGGATTGGCTCCGCGACAGGTTCTTCCGGCCCGGCGCCCGCCAGGACTGGTCGACGCACATCGCCTCGGCGACGGGCGAGCCGCTCAATCCGCGCTATTTCGTGGATCGGTTGGGATGAGGTAGGGCCACGGCACCCTGGCACCGCTCGCCACCGTTCGTGCCGCGAGAACCCCGTCCGGGCCGGGGCTCTCGGCCCGAACGGGGTGCGAGACGGCAGGGCAGGTGTGCCGTGCCCCTACGCGCTCCCCGCATTCGAGGCCCTCGGGGAAGCCGCGCGCCCTCAGACTCCTCTCAAGGATGCTCCGCCGTCCGACGGCTGCGGAGCCCGCCGGTAGGTGGCACGGAAGACTCCGGCCACGCCGAGCAGCACCAGGACCATCCCGACGAGGGTGGCGATCGTGATCGATTCGCCCAGCACGATGGCCCCCAGCACGACGGCGATGACCGGGTTGACATAGGCATAGGTCGCCACGACCCGCGTCGGCAGCAGGGCCAGGGCGGCGACGTAGGACGAGAACGCCACGACCGAGCCCATGATCACGAGATAGACCCAGGCCAGCATCGCCTCACGCGTCGGCGCCGGCGGCGGCTCCCGAACGAGCAGGGCGACGGCGAAGAACCCAATCGACCCGAACAGCTGTTGGTAAGCGGCGCTCACCTGCGGCGCCACGCCCACCGGACGCCGGCGTTGCAGGACGCTGCCCAGCGCCCAGCAGAACGGCGCCAGCAACAGCGCCGCCAGCGCGGCGAAGTCGCGCGCGTCGCCGCCGGCCAGGTGCGGCGCGCTCAAGATGCCGATCCCGGCCAGGCCGACCAGGAGCGATAGGGCTAACAGCGGAGGCGGTGACCGACGATCCAGGATCGCATCCATCAGGGCCACCCAGATCGGGATCGTGGCGATGATCAAAGCCGCGTAGCCGGACTCGGCCCGCGTCTCCGCCCAGGTGACCAGGCCGTTGCCGCCGAGCCACAGCAGGAGGCCTGAGGCGGCCAGGATGCGAACTTCGTAGGCCGTCAGCCGCAATCGTCGCCGGCGCAGAACCCCGAGCAAGAGCAGGATAGCTCCGCCGACCAGGGTCCGCAGCGCCCCCATGGTGAATGGCGGGAACCCGGAGCCGTCGCGCACGGCGACGCGGATCGCCAGGTAGGTACTCCCCCAGATAATGTAGATGACCAGGAGGTGAAGGATCCCGGCCATGGGCAGGGGGGAGGAACCGCCGGAGCGCGGGCGGCCAGACATCGTCATCTGGGTCTCCGATGAATGCGGACCGATCGATGCTACTCCAGTTGCTCGTTTTCCACGCGCACGAAGTCGTACGGCCGCCAATACGTTGAGAAGAGGCTCTCGTCCGCCAGGAGAGGGTAGGCTTGCCCCAGACAGCTTCCCAGGACTACCCGAAAGGAATTGACCGGAGAGATTTCAGGGTACAGCTCCGGCCGGCAGTGCTCCGGAACCAGGTAGGCGTTCAAAATCGACATTCGCTCGAGGCGCCCGAGGTCGGTCGGCGCTCGCCAGTCGAGATTGGCCCCGGGGCCGTGGTCGCCCTGCAACAGGATGATGGGTAGCTCGGGAGAGGTCTCCAGGATCTCGGCCATGGTCTGCTCGACCAGCTTGTCGATGTAGACGATCTGGGCGGCATACCCCTCGATGTAGGCCTGCTTGCTGCAGCAGCCCACATCTTGCAGGGAGAAGGCCTCGGCGTTGGGGACTTCCTCCCCGTGGGCGCCGAAGACGAACGGGGGATGAGGCGCCATGACGTGGACGAACGTGAAAGTCGGCGCCGGGTCCTCGGCAATCTGCGGCAGACTCTCGAATTGATACAGGATCCGCTGGCGGTGCTTCTGGTAATGGAAATCCGAGTACAGCGGGGTCAGGCGGTTCTGGCGCTGCACGTGGAAATCGAACAGGACCCGCCCGATCGTCGTCTCGAGCAGCATGCCCTCGAAAGGAGAGAGGGAAAGGCCGCTGAGCAGGGCGAATTCTTGACGGTTCTCGTCGAAGGTCGGGGCCAGGGTGACGTCGGCGTTCTCCAGGGACTCAAAGCCGGCCGCCGCCTCATACACGACGATCCGATAGCCAAGGTCTTTCGCCAGCCGGACAACCTGGCTGTCGTTGAGCATGCGCTCCGCCGGGCGCCGATCGTCCGAGTCGGCGCCCATCGACTCGGCCAGCTCCGTCAGGTAGGTCATGTTGAGCGTCGAGGCGAGCGAAAGCGCCGTCTGCGAGTAATTGCTCATGCTCCGGTCGGCGACGTAGAAGCCGAGCCGACGCAGGGAGTCCAGGAACGCGGTGTTGTCGTACCTGTAGACCGCCCGCAGGGTATCCGCCCGGCCGTGGGCATCGAGGATGATGTAGTAGATGTCGGGGAGCTCTTCCGCGGAGGCCTCGGGATTGGCCGGATCCCGCGTGAACACCTCAGCCGAGGCCGGCGCCACGTCGGCCTGTCGAGATGCGTACGTCACCACGGGCAGCACGGTGACGCTGAGGACGGCGGCGGCGGCCAAGCTGAGGCGTGCGACCACGGGCCCCAGCGCTTTCCTGCTGCGGGCCAACGCGATCAGACCGACGCCGATCACAGCCAAGCCGGCGGGCAAGAGGAATCGATGGCGGCCGATCAGAACCCCGGCGATCTGCACCGGCTTCAGGATGTTGTAGAGGTGGCCGTAGGATAGCGTCACCAGGAGGACGACGGCGGCGGCCAGGGCGCCCTTGGCCAGATCGCGAAACAGGCCGGCCAGAACGACTGTCAGCAGCAGGGCCGCCAGGGTCAGTAGACCCAGCGAACGCAGCGCCTCCGACGCAAGCACTTCCGTCTTGTTGGCTGCCAGGAGGCTGAGCGGGGCATGGATGGCGACGAGCACGGGCAGAGCCAGCGTTGCCAGGAGCAGCAGTAAGCGGCGCAAGGGCGATCGCATTATTCCCTTTGACGTTCCATCACGGCCTGCTCTCGGCGTTCCTCCTGGGCAAGCCGGGGGCGGAACGCGATCCTCGATGGGAGCGAGCCGGCGGTCGATTATAAGACGTCAGGGGTCGGCGGCGGCGGAATCAGGCCCGGATCGACGAAAGGGATCGCCGTGGTCGCACCCACTCGAGGGCACGGTAGACCGCCGAGAAGGCCGCCATCCTCCTACGCTTCGCGCGGAGGAGGGCGGGGCGGTCGGCGGCATAACGGGTGGCGATGCGGTATTCCTGCCGGAACATCTCGGCGTATCCCTGTCCGCTCTTGCTCAAGGGGTGTCGGCGGAAGGCGGCCAGCGGCGCCTCGAGGTAGATCGGGTCCCCCCGCCGAGCCAGGCGCAGCCACAGGTCGTAGTCGAACGCCAGCGGCACCGTCGCATCCAGCGGCCCCACCTCCAGCCACGCACGCCGCCGCCAGAAGGCCGTCGGCTGGCTGACGTAGTTCTCGAGCAGCAGTCGCTTCCACGAATGGTGGCGGGAGCGGGCGTGCTTGTAGCGCGAGATCCAACGCTGGATCTCCCGACCCGACTCGTCGATGATCGAGCAGCGTCCGTGGACCCATTCCGTTTCGGGGTAGGTCTGGAAGGCCTCGGCCACCTGGGCCAGGGCGCCCGGAAGAAGGAGGTCGTCGCTGTTCAGCCATCCGACGACCTCACCCGTGCTGACGGCCAAGCCCTGGTTAATGGCATCGACCTGACCGTTGTCCGGCTGCGAGCTATAAGTCAACCGTCCGCGGTACGCCTCCAGAATCTCGGGCGTGTCGTCGGTGCTGCCCCCATCGACCACCCGATAGTCGAGGTCGATGGGCCCCTGCTGCCCGAGCACGCTCTCGATCGTCTGGCGCAGAAACCGGCTTTGGTTGAGGGTCGGAGTGATGAGGGAGAGGCGAAGCATCGGCGCGTGGACGGCCCTCAGCTCTCGTTTTGCGCCGGGCCGTCCGGAGAGGCTGGCACCAGCGAGCCATCATCCCCCGCAGGACTTGTCTCCTGCGCCTCCACTTCCGGCATGCCCACCCGCCGGCTGGAGGCCATCTGCTCAGCCAGCAGTCCGAGCATGCCGGTCATCATGGCGGCCAGCAGAAGCAGCAGCGAGATGCTGCTCAGGCCGCGCCCCATCACCAGGAAGGGAATGGCCCATAGGACCCCGGCCATGCCGACGACAACCGCCAAGGGGACGAAGAACTTCAAGGGTTTGAACCACATCAAGACATTGACGATCTCGATCAGCGTGTCGACCGCCGTCATCGTATTGATCGTGCTCTTGCCCGACCGGCGCTCCTGCACTCCGATCGGGGCTTCGAGAACCCGATAGCCGAGGTTCAGGTGGGTCAGGGTGATGACGTCCGAGAAGGCCATCGAGCCCGGGCAGTAGGCAAGCAGCGCCCGGGCCAACCTGGTGCGGTAGACCTTCATACCGGAATTCAAGTCCTGAATCCTGACCCCAAACAGGACCTTGGCGATCCAGCGAATCATCGCCTTTCCGGCGTCCCGGTAGACGCCGCTCGGGCCGCGCCGCGGTCGACTCCCGATCACGAGGTCTGCCTGCTGGGCGACGGCAAGCTCGACGAGCCTTCCGAGATCGGCGATGGCGTGCTGCCCGTCGGCGTCCATCGTTCCGACAAAGGGCGATTCGGCGTGGAGAATGCCGGTCTTGATGGCGTTGCCGTAGCCGCGATTCTGCCGTTGGCGGAATACGCGCAGATGGTCGTCGCTCAGGTGTGCCGTCAGAATCTCGGACGTCCCGTCGCTGGACCCGTCATCCACGACGATCAAGCGACTGGCGTGGGCCCGGCACCACGCGAGCCAGGACCCCAGATGCGTCCGGAGCGCCTCGGCCTCGTTCAGAACCGGAATCACGACGGTGAGTTGGTGGGTCATTCTCGGCCGGGCCAGGGCAGCGTCCCGGCGGCCTTCCCCGGCCGCCGCGCTTCCCCAGGCGGTTTTCCTTTCACTTCCACAGGATGGAGTACTCTCCCTCGACGGCGACCGTTGCAAAGCCACGCGCGGCGAGCAGGTCCGCCACGCCCGGCAGGACGGAGGACCGAAGGACCACGACTTCGAGACCCGGGAGACTGGCGACGACTTCCTCAAAGGCCCATTGCGCGCTGACATCGCCTTCGGCGAAACGCGTCGCGGCGAAGCGTCGCTCCGACTCGCTCCAGGGAAGCCACATCGGAATCGGATCCTCCCGCAGATGGACCTGGGGGTGGCCGCCCTCCAGCATCCCGATGATCCCGGCGACATCCGGGGACGCCAGCATCGGCCCTTCGGGGGCTTCCGCCGCCACCCGCCGAGCGACCGCCAGGGCCTTCCCTCGGAGATTATAGGCGGGCCACCCGAGTTCGCCGCCTCGCCGGAAAATCGAGGTCGAGCCGGGGACGAAATGCAGGCCGATCAGGCCGATCGCGACGGCCAGGACGACCGTTTCCTGCCTCCCGGCGGGAGCGGCCGGCAAGATCTCCAGCAGGCGGACGACCACCGCGCCGACCAGCGCCGTCACCGGGATCAGGTGGAAGACTCTCCAATAGATAGCCGGACCGGTGACGTTCTCGATCCAGAAGGACGACACCCAGGGGTTGAGGAACAACAGGACGACGAAGCCCACCCAGAGCAGAAGCAAACGTCGCCGCAAGCCGCGCACGAGCAGCGCCGTCAAGGCGAGAGCCGCCGCGACGACGAGGAAAGTGACCGGCCGCGCGGCGTTGACCACCAGGGCCAGCTGCTCGGAAAACGACACGGGCCATTCGCGCAGGAAGAAGCTCGACGTGTCGCGAAAACTCGCCACCGAAGCCGTCGCGTAGAGCCCGTAGACCACCGGATAGAGGAGGCTCGACCCGTAGATGACCATACGGGCTAGACTGGTTCGAGTGATCCCCGACGCCACCGTGAACGCCGTCCCCAGGGCCAGGGCCGTCATCGGAGCGGTAAAGAAGGCCGTCGAACTCAGCCCGCACAGCGCCGTAGCGCAGGCCGCGACATAGAACCACCGGCGGAGAATCCCCTCGCCAAGGTAGTCCAGCGAAAGGGCAATGAAGAAGGGCAACCCCGACGCCAGAAGGACCACCTTGCCTTGAAACAACCGGGTGAAAGACAGGGTGCCAGGGCTGTACTTGACTTCGCCCAGTAGGGTAACGACAGCTACGACCAGCAACGTCGCCAACACTGCCTCCTTGGATCTGGAGGCGAAATGCGAGATCAGGAGGAAAAGGGCCAGCGGGACTGTGAACCCGGCCACAGCGACCGTCCCGACGTGGTACAGATCAAGGAAGGGCAACCTGAGAACCCAGGCGGCGAGGGCCTGGGTGTATTCAAATGGAAACGAGGTGGCGGTGACGATGCTGTTGATCGTGCGGCCGGCAGGGACGAGATAGTGGACCTCGTTCGTCAATGGATCGTCGGGGTGGCTGATGAAGTGCACCGCATCCGGAGTCATCATGTAGTCGTCTGAATCCGGAAGGTGATAGATCGAGGCCAGGACGGCCCCGAGCAGGCCGAGAGCCAGCACGCCTAGCAGGACGCGATTGTCGCGGGTGTTGATCTTTCTGCGTTCTGCTCGCCACAACCAGACCCATACAGCGACAATGAGGACCAGGGCCAAGCCGCCGGCGGCGGCGTAGCTCCGGAAGGGGACCTCCAGGATGCGGGAAGCCTGGGTTAGAAAGGTCAGTGCGGCGAAGCCGAGCGTCGGGAGCAGGAGGAGATGGCGTGTGGCCACTACGCTGCGATTGCGGGCAAGAGGGAACTCAATCATAGGCTTCCCGGGAGCAAGGAAGGGAGGGTATGCACCAGCCCTGTAGCTTATCAGATTGTCGTCCCGGGCTCGCCGGTTCGGGGCCGGCGGCCCGGCCTGCCGTTACTGGTTCAGGTCCCAGATGATGCGCAGCCCCTCCAGCGTCAGCCAGGGCGCCACGACTTCGATGACGCTGGTCTCGGCGGCAATCAACTCCGCCAGCCCTCCCGTCCCGATGACCTTCGTCCCCGGCCCGAGCTCCTGGCGGAAACGGGCGACCATCCCTTCGACCAGTCCGGCGTAGCCGAAGAGCATCCCGCTTTGGATGGCGTGCACCGTGTTGCGGCCGATGGCCGCCGGCGGCCGGGCCAGGTCGACCCGCGGCAGCTTGGCCGTGCGATGGAAGAGCGCTTCGGCGGCGATCCCGATGCCTGGGGCGATGGCCCCGCCCAGGTAATCGCCTTCGCGCGAAATGGCGTCGAACGTCGTCGCCGTCCCAAAATCGACGACGCAGGCCGGCGTCCCGTACAGCTGGCGCGCCGCGGCGGCGTCGGCCACGCGATCGGCGCCGACCGCCTTGGGGTCTTCGTAGCGAATCCGAACGCCGGTCTTGACCCCGGCATCGACGGCCAGCGGCTCAACCGCCAGGTAGTTCACGCACGCTTGGTGGAACGTCGATGTCAGCGGCGGTACGACCGAAGCCATGACGGCGCCGGTCAGCTCGGCCGGGCCGACGCCGGCGTGCTCGAGCAGGCCGAGAAGCTGGAGCCCGTACTCGTCCGGCATCCGTTCGTGCTCGGTCGCCAATCGCCAGGCCGCCCGGCGCGCTTCGCCTTCGTACAGGCCCAGGGTGATATTGGTGTTGCCGATGTCGATCGTCAGGAGCATAGGAGGCCCTTTCGTCGGGAATCTCCAATCCCTAGTCTCTCCCATTAGGATCGGGGACTGAGATTGGAGATTGGAGATTAGCGATTAGCGGTCACCGATCACCAGGTTATCGATCAGGCGCGTCTTCCCGATGAAGACGGCCATGGAAAGCAGGGCTCGTTCCGTCGGGCCGTGGAGCTCCCGCAGCGTATCCGGGTCGGCGGCGGAGACATATTGGACCTCGGCCCGCGGCTCTTCGGCGAGAACGGTCTGCAGGATCTGGCGCAGCCGGTCGGCATCGTCTTCGCCCGAGGCAAACGCCCGACGCGCCGTCTCCAGCGCCCGATAGAGCACCGTCGCCGCCCGGCGCTCGTCCGGGTCGAGGTACGTGTTCCGACTCGACATCGCCAGCCCGTCCGGCTCGCGCACCGTCGGACACACCACGATCTCGGTCGGGATGTCGAGATCCGCCGCCAGTCGTCGAATCACCGTCGCCTGCTGGGCGTCCTTCTGACCGAAGTAGGCCCTCTGCGCCCCAAACGCGTGAAACAGCTTGGTCACGACCGTCGCCACGCCGCGGAAATGGCCGGGCCGCCGCTCCCCCTCCAGCCCCTGCGAAACCCCCTCGACGGTGACCCACGTCTGGAAACCGGGTGGATACATGGCCTCCGGCGACGGGGTCCACACCAGATCGACCCCGGCCGCCTCGAGCGACGCCAGGTCGCGCGGCAGATCGCGGGGATAAGCCGCCAGATCCTCGGTCGGGCCGAACTGCGTCGGGTTGATGAAGATGCTGGCGGCGACGCTGCGGCACTCCTGCCGCGCCCTCGTCACCAGGGATAGATGACCGTCGTGGAGAAACCCCATCGTCGGCACCAGGCCCACCGGTTCGAGCAGCCGGGCGCGCGCCTGCCGCAGCTCAGCCAGGGACTCGACGACCTTCACCGAATCGCTCCAGCGCCGGCCGCCACCGCCGCCCGCACCAGCCGCCACAGCGTGCGGTTGACGACGGTCGGCACCCGCAGCCGCTCGCCGGCTTCGGCGACCGCCCCGTTGATGGCGTCGATCTCCGTCGGCGCGCCGCGCAACACATCCTGCAGCATCGAAGACCGGTTGCCGGCGGTCCGCCCCGCCACCTGCTCCGCCTGAGCGGCCGGGTCGCGGTAAGGCAGGCGCAGGCCGAGCGCGGCGGCCACCGCCGCCGCTTCCCGAGCCGCCTCCCCCAGGATCGCCCGGGCGTGGGCGTCCTCGAGCAGCGCGCCATTCGCCACGCGCAACAGCGCCGTCAGCGGATTGATGCCGGCGTTCACGGCCAGTTTCCCCCACTGCACCGAGGCCAAGTCGTCTTCCACCTCGACCTCAAAGCCGGCCTGACGCAGCAGTCCCAACGGGGCCTCCAACCGCGGATGCCGGGCCACGTACGTCGGGCCGGTTCCGCCGACGCGCACGGCGCCCGGTTCGACGAGTGTGGCGCCCATGGTCGTCACTCCCAAGGCCGCCCGCTCCGGGCCCAGCGCCGAGCGCAAGACCTCCAGGTTGCCCAATCCATTCTGCAGCGTCAGCGCCACGCCGTCCGGCGCCAGGCAATCGGCCAGCATGGCGGACGTGCGACCGGTCTGCCACGACTTCACCAGCACCAGGGCAAAGCGCGCGCCGCGGCAGTCGGCCGGATCGCTGGTCACGCTCACCGCATGGCGCGTTTCCATCCCGCCGGCTTCCAGCCGAACCCCGTGGCGCTGCAGCGCCGCCACGCCCTCCGGCCAGGTACCGAGCAGAGTGACGTCGGCGTGCGGCGAAAGGCGCGCCCCGAACAGGCACGCCATGGCCCCGCTGCCGGCGATCAGGACCGAAGGCTGAGGGGGCATGGTCGAGGCCGGTCAGCCGCTCCCGAGCCGAGCGAGCAGCGACTGCCAGGTCTCGTCCGGCATGTCGACGGTATGCTCCGCCGCGGGGAACCGACGCGCCGCCACGTCCTGGCGATAGCCGAGAAACGCCTGGGCCATCACGGCGTGCAGATCGGCGTAACGCTTGACGAAGCGCGGCGTGAAGCGGTCGAACAGTCCGAGCAGGTCGTGCGTCACCAGCACCTGCCCGTCGCAGCCGACGCCGGCCCCGATGCCGATGGTCGGGATGTCGATTCGCCGCGAGACCAGTTCGGCCAATCGGCCGGGGATCGACTCGAACACCAGGGCGAAGCAGCCGGCCTGCTGCAGGATCTCGGCGTCCTCGACCAGCCGCAACGCGGCGGCCTCCTCGCGCGCCTGCGGCCGGAAACCTCCCAGCTGATGAACCGACTGCGGCGTCAGTCCGAGATGCCCCATGACCGGGATGCCGGCCCCGACGATGGCTTCGACCGCCGCCCGACGCTCCCGTCCGCCTTCGAGCTTGACGGCGTCCATGCCGCCTTCCTGCAGGAACCGCCCGGCATGCCGCACCGCCTCTTCCGTCGACACCTGATAGGAAAGGAAGGGCATGTCGCCGACCAGCAGCGCCAGGCTGGCGCCGCGGGCGACGGCTTTGCAGTGATGGATCATCTCGTCCATCGTCACCGGCAGGGTATTCGGGTAGCCGAGGACGACCATCCCCAGCGAGTCGCCCACCAGGATGACGTCGATCTCGGCCCGGTCGATCGCCAGCGCCGTGGCATAGTCGTAGGCGGTCAGCATCGTGATCGGCTGGCCGTCGCCTTTCTTCCGTTTCAGGCGGAGCGTGGTGACTTTCTTGCGATCGGACGGTGCAACCGATGCCGACATGGCTCTCTCCTCCTGAGAGTGAGATGCCCGTGGACGAAAGGATGCCCCGCCATTAAGGATCGGGCGGGGCGGGGCTCTTGTCTTCGACGCCGTCTCGGTCGTGGCCCGATCCAAGCGGCGGGAAGATTATATCGCGACCCTCACATGGCCAGGGGGCGCGTCTTCACTTCGAGCGGATCGACAAGGAGGCCGCGTGGGGCAAGCCTGCTTCCTGCAGAGCCTCCACCCCCACCCCTCCTTCCCCTTTCAGGGGAAGGGGTGCGGCTTCAGTCGAGGCACGACTCCCCTCCCCTTTTCAGGGGGAGGGCAGGGTGGCGGTAGGCCCCACGATAGAATCTCTGCATGGCCGCCACCCCTGTCACCCTCGCCCTCGACGAAGCGCACGTTCCCTACACACTGCACCTCCACGGCCACCCCGTGACCTCCCTCGAGCAGGCCGCTGCCGAGCGCGGCCTGCGTCCGGGACAGATCGTCCGGTCGCTCGTGTTCCGCAGCCAGGACGGAACGTACCTGCTGGTGCTGGCGCCCGGCCCGCAGCAAGTGTCGTGGGCCAAACTGCGCCGCCACCTGGGGATCTCGCGGTTGACGACCGCTTCCGCACAGGACGTGCTGCAGGTGACCGGCTATCCACCGGGCGCCGTCTCACCGCTCGCGCTGGCGACGCCTATGCGGATCCTGGCGGACCATTCGGTCAGCGGCGAGGAGACGGTCTCGATCGGCGCCGGCATTCCCGACGCCGGCGTCGTGCTGCGGACGGACGACCTGCTGCGGCTGGTCCAGCCCGAAATGGGGGACTTCCTGGAAGGCGGAAATCCTGATCCCCAATCTCCATTTCCCACGCCTCCAGAGTGAGTGGTGATAGGCGATTAGAGATTGGAGATGGGAAGTTGACTCATCTCCAGGCCGGGCACGCGTCCGGTGAGAAAAAAGGCCGTCGCATCTTCGACGACCTGACCCACGACGCGTAGGGTGGCGGTCAGGTCGTCGCGCACATCGAGCCCATGATCGGCCCCCTCCAGGACGCGGACGAACGTCGCCGGCCGACGAGAGACGCCGCGCACGGATTCCTCGGCGTAGAAGGAATCGCGCGTGCCGATGGCGATGTAGGCGGGCTGTCGTGTTTCCTGGAAGGCTTCGTCGAAGGCCGGGTTCCCCAGCGGCGGCGTGAGGTGAGCCACACCAGCGGTCTCGGGCACGAGGCCCTGCGTGCACAGCTGCACGAGCAGGATCGTCCCCAGCGATTTGCCCACAACCCCGACCCGCGCGTACGCACGCCGACCGAGGACCTCGCGCAGCGCCGCGCGGCACTCCGCCAGCGTCTCGCCGGCATGATCTGTCCAGGGAAAAGCCATCGCCGCCTGAAACCCGTAGGTCAATCCGAGCGTATCCCAACCCGATCCCTGCAGATGCTTGGCCAGGTGGTAAAGCGCCGGTCCTTCCGGTCCGTAGTGCAGGCCGGGGAGGACGACGAGCAGGCCGGCGCTCTCGCCTTCGTAGAAGGTATGCGGCAGCGCCCGTCCGTCGTGGCTCTTCAGCGGGAGAGGGATAAAGCCGCCCATGCCTGCCTCCTCTAGGGAATCCACTCGGGGCCATAGCCGGCAACCACGATGCGCTGCTCTCCCGTGCCGTCGGCCCACATCCACCAGATCTCGGCCGGCTCGCTGGCGCTGGACTGATCGAAGAGCATGTAGGCCAGCCGGGTGCCGTCCGGGTTCCAGGCCAGGCCGGCGTGGTTGAGCGCCGGTTGGGAGGTCAGCGCCGTTGCCTCCCGGCCGTCCGCCCGCATGATCCACAGCTGCCGACCCAGAGTCCACTGGAAGGGATCGAGGCTGCGGCGCGAGAAGGCGATCCACCCGCCGTCGGGCGAGTAGGCCGGCCCGCTGTCCTCGACCAGGAAGGTCTCGTCCCCGGAGAGATCGACCTGCCGTCCGTCGGCGATCGAAAGCAGTTTGAGGTGGCTGGTGTACTTCGGTGGCGCCTCCTCGGAGGCGACGGCCTCCCCGTCGAGCACACTCTCTTCGGGGAGAAAGTAGATCTCGGCGAAAACCAGGTTGGCGCCGTCGGGAGACCAGGCCGGCGTCTCGCCGAGATCGTTCGGCACGGCGAAGGCCAGGCGCGCTCGATCGGCCTGCACCTGGTCGTACAACGCAAATCCACGCAGGGCATGGTCATAGACGACCAGCCAACCCTGGGTCGACCACAACGGTTGTGAGGTGGCGTGGTCTTCCGGGGCGACGAGATAAGCCTCGCCGGCTGCCACCGGTTTCACCCAGACGCGTCGCATCGTCGTGCCGTCCGGCTGCGGATCTTCCTGGAGGAAGACCAGCAGATCTTCCCCGGGCGAGAGGGAAGGGCTGCGGCACAAGGAACCGGCGGGGCAGGCATGGAGCAGGCGGTCGGCCCCGCCGGCCAGCGGGAGCTCACGAATCTCCGTGCCGGAGTCGGTGGAGACGGCGTAGACCAGCGACGATCCATCCTGGGTCAGGTTGAAATCGATCACGGCTTCGGACATCTCGACCAGAGCTTGCGGTTCAGCGGACTCCGAAGACCACGCGTAGAGTCCGCTGGAGGCATTGGCCGGCCACAGGTACGCTAGCCGTCCGGCGCCGACGGTGAAGGACCACTGCGTCGCGCCGAACGTCGGCAGGCCGCGCAGCGAGAGCGCCCCGCCTTCCAGAGACACGTCCACCTGCGCGCCTTCCGGCCACGGCTGCGACGGGACGAAGGTCATCTGGCGGCCGGACCAGCGAAAAGTCCCCGGCCGCGCCGGCTCGACCCGCAGGCGGCCCTCGACGGTATCGGGCCGCATCGGTTGGCTGAAGGTGACCGAGATGGAGGGCAGCGCCGGCGCCCCCGAGGCGCCACTCGGCGGTTGCACTTCGATCACGCGCGGGATCGAAAGCAGCACGGCCGTCAGCAGACCCGCGGCCAGGCCGATGGCCGCCAGCAGGAGCAGGGGAAGTCGGCGGGAGGGGCGCAGCATCGAGGTCATTCAACAAACCCGTTTTCCAGGGCAAGACGGGTTTGTGCCTACCCTCGCAGTTGCTCCTTCAAATGTTCGATCGCCGGGATCGGCGTGGGATCGACCCCGTAAGCCATCGCCAGGTAATAGGCGGCGTAGTCTCCGTAGTGCAGGCAGGTCCACTGCTGCGCCAGGCGGCTCTCGCCGACGCCGTCGACCGAGTCGGTGTTGTACCCTTCGACCATCAGCACGTGGCGCGTCGCCTCGATGCGGCGGGTGAGAGCCGGTTCATCCGCCGGGGCGCGCAGGAAGATGGCCATCGTCTTCCCGATGAGCGATTCCGGCCCGGACGTCCCGGCGACGACATTGTGATCGGCTTCGGGGATCTCCTCGAACTGCGCCGGCGCCTTGGCCAGCTCGTTGATCTGGGTGCGCCAGCGGCGGGCGACCGGGGCCAACACACCGGCGCCGAAGAGGATCGGCCAGCGATCCATCAGCTGCCCGGCCATACGCTTGGCGGGATTCTGGACCACCGGGCTCTCGGCCCGGAAGATCTGGCGCTGCGCCTGCATCGCCCGGACGGCCACGTCTACGTCACGCGACGGGTCTTCGACCTGCCCGAGACGCGCCAGGACGCGCAGCGAGTAGGCAAACGAGAATCCGACGGCGGCGCGCGGCGGCCCCGGATGCTCGATCGGCCAGACCGGGTCTCCATTTTCCGCGGCCATGCGGGACAGCTCGCCTCCCGATGTGAAGACGATCCGGCGGGCACCGACCTCTTTCGCTCGAGCATAGGCCGACAGGGTCTCCTCGGTATTTCCGGAATGCGAGGAAACGACGACCAGCGTCGCCGGGCCGGCCGCCCAGCGCGGCAGGCCGTACTCGCGCCACAGCGTCAGGCCGGCGGAGGCGGAGCGACGGGCATGGACCGACGCCAAGTCGGCGCCGATCGCCGATCCCCCCATCCCGGCGAAAACAATGTGGTTCAGGTCGGCGCCGGGCGGAAGAGGCAGCGACTCCGAGCGCCCCCAGGCGAGCGCCACCTGCTCGGGGAGTTCGTCGATCCGGCGGCGCATCCCGTCCGGGTCGAGGGCCCGCATGCGGTCGAGGTCGTCGAGGTTCATCCGTCGCCTCCACTTCGTTTCTGGGATGCCCCGCGATCCTCCAGGGTCAACCGATACACGTCGCTGCGCCGCCAGCCGGAGGTTTCGGCGACGTGGCGGGCGGCGTGCGAGGCCGAGTCGCCTTGCCGGCGCCGCCGGCGCAGCGCCGCCCGCACCTCGGCCTCGCTCCATCGTTCCTCGGGCGGCGCACCGGAGACGACCAGGGTGAACTCACCCCGTGGGTCGTTTTCGGTGAAGTGACGGCGCAGTTCGGAGAGCGGCCCGCGCCGGATCTCCTCGTGAATCTTGGTGAGTTCGCGGCACACGGCCGCCGGGCGGTCGGCCCCGAAGACCGCTTCGAGATCGATCAGGGCCGAACGAAGGCGATGGGGTACTTCGAAGAAGACCAGCGTCGCGCCATCGCCAGCATGCGCCTGCAGCAGGCGGCGGCGTTCGGCGCGTTGGCGCGGCAAGTAGCCGAGAAAGGAAAACGTGTCGGCCGGGAGTCCGCTGGCGACCAGGCCCGCCAGCGGCGCCGAGGCACCGGGAATCGGCCGGACGTCGTGGCCGTTCTCCCAGGCGGCGCGCACCAGCGCATAGCCCGGATCCGAAATCCCCGGCGTGCCGGCATCGCTGACCAGCGCCACGTCGCCGTCCTGCAGCGCCCGCAGCAGCGACGGCAGACGCGAGGCCGGGCTGTGCTCGTGATAGCTGACCTGCCGGGTGTGCAGGCCGTAGCGGCTGAGGAGTTTGCGCGTTCGACGTGTGTCTTCGCTGGCGATGAGCGTCGACTCCTTCAAGACACGCAGGGCCCGCAGCGTGATGTCCTCCAGATGTCCGATCGGGGTCGAGACCACGTAGAGCGTGCCCACAAGAGGATTCTAGCCGACGCGCAAACCCTCCGGCACCGGCCGAAGGGTCGAAGGGGCATTCCAATGGGGATGGAGCTTCCGGGCGGCTCAGGCCGGCTTGTCTTCCCCCGCTCGCACGGCGACCGCCTGAGGGCCCTTGGGCGTCTCCTCGACGCGGTAGGTCACGGGCTGGCCCTCCTCTAGATTGCGGTAGCCCTCGCCCTCGATTCCGCTGAAGTGGACGAAGATCTCCTTGCCACCGTCCTCCGGAGCGATGAAGCCGTAGCCCTTTACCCGGCTGAACCACTTCACCGTCCCCTGCATCCGGTCCGACTCCATGTCCGCCTCCGCGCTGTCCTCGCCCTTGCGGCGAACCCCCCATCGGCCGCGGCACACCAGGGGAAGTCGTCCCAGGGCCCGAAGTCGCGCCGACTCTAGCACAGGTAGATTCGTGAGTCAACGCGGTGTGCGAGTTCAAGACATATGGGGGATTTCGACGATATGCCTCCGCCCTCACCCCCTCGCCCCCTCCGCGGAGCATGGTCCTTCCGGAGTGAGGACGATGGGGAGAGGGGGAAAGGAGTGTTGGAGGGGTTGGGGCCTTCGGCCCCCAACCCCTCCAGAAAACCTCTCCCCTCCCCTGCCCTGCACTCATTGTGGGCGCCTCCCTAGAGCAGGGGAGGCCTTGCAGGCCGTTCGCCCCGGCGGGCGGCGCCCGCCGGGCGCCGGCCCGAACGGGGCTGCTTCGCGAGGGCAGGGGTGGGAGTGGGAGGACACGAGGTCGCCTTCGATCAGGAAGGCACTGCTCTCCTTTGTCTCACACATATCCAAAGCCACGCACGCGGGCCCTCGGAAGGCTCCGTTGACATCTCCGGCACCGGCGTGCTAGACTGCGCGTTCGGATCGTCCTGCGGCGCGCGCGTGAACCCTGCGCCCCTTCACCGCCTCTTCCGCGAGAGGCGTTTCTCTTCCGGGTGGGAACCGATGGCGGCAGCGACCTCTCCCTCGAAACGTGATCGCTTCACGGCCTGGCTGGCTCCCGGCCGGCCGCGTCTCGCCGACGGGGCGATGGGAACGCTGCTGCACGCCGCCGGTCTGCCGATGGGCACCTGTTTCGACGATCTGAGCCGCACCCGACCCGAACTCGTGCTGGACATCCATCGCCGCTACCTCCGGGCCGGAGCGGAGATCCTCGAGTCCAACACTTTCGGGGCCAACCCGTACAAGTTGGCGGCGCACGGCCTGGAGGAGCGCCTGGAGGAGATCGTCCACGCCGCCGTCGGTTTGGCCCGCCAGGCGGTCGACCCGGGCCAGGTGGTGTGGATCGGCGGCAGCCTGGGTCCGCTCGGCATCCGCCTGGCGCCGTACGGACGCGTTCGCCCGGAACAAGCCGTCGCCGCCTACCGCCGCCCGATCGCCGCTTTGATCGATGCCGGCGTCGACCTGCTGGTCTTCGAGACTCATACCGACCTGCGCGAGTTGACCCTGGCGGTGGAAACGGCGCGCCAGATGTGCGATGTCCCCATACTGGCCTCGATGACCTACACGCGCGACGATCGCAGCCTGTTGGGCGACGGCCCGGGGCAGATTGTCGCGGCGCTGATGGCCGCCGACGCCGACGTCATCGGCGCCAACTGCTCCGGCGGTCCGGCCCAGCTGCTGCGGATTCTCGAGCAGATGCGATCGGCCCCGGCCGGCCGGCCGCTGGCGGTGATGCCCAACGCCGGCTGGCCCGAACGACACGGCGGCCGGATCATGTACGCCGCCACACCGGATTACTACGGGGAGTACGCCCGTCTCTTCCGGGCCGCAGGGGCGGCCGTCATCGGCGGCTGCTGCGGCACGACCCCCGACCACATCGCCGCCATGCGCCAGGCCATAGATACGGAGGAGACCGGGGCCACGCCGGTGTTCTCTCTGGGCGAATCGCCACTGCCGCCGCCGACGGCCGTCGCCGATCCGCCGACGCGGCTGGGGCAGCGGTTGGAACGGGGCGAATTCGTCATCTCGGTCGAGGTCGATCCGCCGCGGGGCTTCTCGACGCATCGCCTGCTGGCAGCCGCCCAAGTGCTGGCCGAAGCCGGCGCCCACACGCTCAACGTCGCCGACAGCCCGATGGCGCGCATGCGCATGAGCCCGTGGGCCGTCTGCCACCTGATCCAACGCGATCTGGGATTGGAGAGCGTCCTGCATTTTCCGACGCGCGGCCGCAACTTGCTCCGCATTCAGGGGGACCTGCTGGCGGCGCATGCGCTGGGCGTGCGCGACGTCTTCGTCGTCATGGGCGATCCGACCGCCATCGGCGACTACCCCGAGGCGATGGACGACTACGACGTCGCCCCGTCGGGCCTGATCCGGTTGATCAAGCAGAATTTCAACGCCGGCGTCGACCAGGCCGGCGCCGATATCGGCGGCGCGACTTCCTTCGTCGTCGGCTGCGCCCTCAATCTCGGCGCGCCGGACCTGACGCGCGAATGCCGCCTGCTCCAGCGCAAAGTGGACGCCGGCGCGGATTTCATCCTGACCCAGCCGGTGTACGACGCCGACATCGTCCGCCGCTTTCGCCGGCAGTATGCGGCCCAGTTCGGCGAACTGGTCGTCCCTCTCCTCGTCGGCGTCCTGCCTCTCTTCAGCGACCGCCATCGCGCCTTCCTGGCCAACGAGGTGCCGGGAATCCACATCCCCGATTCCATCCGAGACCGCATTCGGCGCGCCGGCGCCGATGCCCCCCTGGAAGGCGTGCGCCTGGCACAGGGATTGGTCGAATCGCTTCAGGAGACGGCCCAGGGCGTCTACCTGATGCCGGCCTTCCACCGCTTCGACCTGGCCGCCGAGGTGGTCGAGTTCGCCACGTCGTGCATCCCGGCCTCGAAGGCATCCTGAGCGTAGTCGAAGGATGCCGAAGACCGCATGGGGGAGAGCCGGCGCGCTTCGATATCATCCCGGGCGAAGCGAGGGACAGGCTCAGCGCGCCTGATAGGACTGGCAATCCTTACCGAAGCGCTCAGCTGTGCTGGGGACGTCTTCGACGGATGCCAAAAATCGAAGGAGGGTGGGGTATGTCGGACCTGGCAGAGATGGAGTGCGTCCCGTGCAAAGGCGGCGTTCCGCCGATGACGGCCGAGCAGATCGCCCCCTGGCAGCAGCGCCTGGGCGGCGACTGGCAGGTCGTCGAAGATCACCACCTGCACAAGGAATACCGGTTCAAGGATTTCCGCCAGGCGTTGGCCTTCACCAATCAGGTCGGCGAGCTGGCCGAGCAGATCGGGCATCACCCCGACCTGTTCCTGACCTGGGGCAAGGTGGGCGTCACGATCTGGACACACAAGATCGGCGGCCTGAGCGAGAGTGATTTCATCTTCGCCGCCAAGGTCGACGCGCTGCCGCGCTCGTGATCAGCTTCCCGGAAGCTAGGCCCCGCGCCCTCTATGGAGGTTTATGACGAAGGCGCGGCGTGAAGCTTCCGGGAAGCTCAACGGCGCCAACTTGACACGCGGGTTGTCAATGCTAGAATTCGGTCCGCTGGCAAATCGGACGAGAAGATGACGCGCGAAGCAGCTCGACGGATGGTCATGCGCAGCTCGCCGCCGGTCGAACGGGGTCGACCGGCACCGGTCCGGCGCGCCTGAGCGCCCCCGGCACACTCTCCCCGCCAGCCGATGGCTGGCGGTTTCGTTTCTGTAACCTGTCAGCCGCCGGCGATCCAGCGGTCAGGCGGCTGGGGACTTCCGGCGGGACGATCGCCGCCGCGAGCGATCCGGCGAAAGTGCAGGCGCGGCTGACCGCGGATGGCACTGCGTGAGGTGCTCGAATGAACGACAGCATCCTGGTCTCGGTGGCCTGGCCCTACGCCAATGCCGACATCCACGTCGGCAACATCGTCGGCGCCTACTTGCCGGCCGACATCTTCGCCCGCTACCACCGGCTGGCCGGGAACCGCGTCCTGATGGTCTCCGGGACCGACGCCCATGGGACGCCGATCACGGTCCGGGCCGACGCCGAGGCGACCTCGCCGCTGGCCGTCTACCAGCGCTTCCACCAGCGCTTCCTGGAACTGTTCCTCAAACTGGGCTTGAGCTACGACCTGTTCACGACGACGCACACCCGCAACCACTTCCAGGTCTCGCAGGACATCTTCACCGCCCTGCTCGACCGCGGCTACCTGTATCGCCAGGAGGAGCCGCAGTGGTACGCCCCGTCGGAGGGACGCTTCCTGCCCGACCGCTACGTCGAGGGCGAATGCTACCTGTGCCACTATCCCAACGCCCGCGGCGATCAGTGCGACAACTGCGGCAACCTGCTCGATTCGACGCAGCTCATCCATCCGCGCTCGAGCGGCGGGGCGGCGCTCGAGCTCCGCCCCACGGAGCACTTCTACCTGGATCTGGCGAAGCTCAACCCGGCGCTCCGCGCCTACCTGCGGGCGGGCAAGGACCACTGGCGGGCGAACGTGCTGGCACCGACGCGCCACACGGTGGAGAGCGGCGAGCTGCACGGTCGGGCGATCACTCGCGACCTGGACTGGGGCATCCCGATCCCGCTCGACGGCTGGTCGGGAAAATGCCTGTACGTCTGGTTCGAGGCGGTCATCGGCTACCTGTCGGCTTCGATCGAGTGGTCGGCGCACCACGGCCAGCCGGAAGCGTGGAAGGATTGGTGGTACGACCCGGCGGCGCGCACCTACTACTTCATCGGCAAGGATAATATTCCCTTTCACGCCGTCATCTGGCCGGCCCAGCTCATCGGCGCCGAGCGGCTGTACGACGACGATCCCTCCCGCCGGCTCAACCTGCCGTACGACGTGCCGGCCAACGAGTTCCTCAACCTGGAGGGTCAGAAGATATCGGGCAGCCGCAACTGGGCGGTGTGGGGCCTGGATGTGCTGGAGCGCTACGATCCGGATCCGCTGCGTTTCTATTTGACGGCGGTGATGCCGGAAGCGCGCGACTCGGAATGGGAGTGGGCCGACTTCGTCCGGCGCAACAACGACGAACTGGTCGCCACCTGGGGCAACCTGGTCAACCGAGTGTTGTCGTTCACCCATCGCCACTGGCAGGGGGTCGTGCCCGAGCCGGGCGACCTGGGCGCTCTCGACGGCGAACTGCTGGCGCAGGTGGAAGGCGGTTTCGCCAAAGTGGGCGGACTGCTGGCAGCCGTCCATTTGCGGGAGGCTCTCAACGAGGCCTTGGCGCTGGCGCGCGCCACCAATGTCTACCTGGAGCGGGCGCCCTGGTACAGCGTGATCGAGAAGGATCGGCCGGCGGCCGCCCGCACGGTGTACACGGCGCTGCGAGCCATCGACTCGCTCAAGACCCTCTTCGCCCCCTTCCTGCCGTTCTCGGCGGAACGCGTGCACGCGTTCTTCGGCTACGACCGCCCGCTCTTCGGACGATCACGGGTCGAAACGGTTGGCGAGGGGGACTGGGAGCACGAGGCGTTGGTCTACGATCCCGCCGGCGCCAGCGGCCGCTGGACTCCGTCGACGCTCGAGGCGGGACGGAAGCTGCAGCCTTCGGCGCCTCTCTTCCGCAAGCTCGAGCCGGAGGTGGCGGAGGAGGAAGTGCGCCGGCTGAAAGAGACCAGCCGCGGCTAACCCCTCGCGCAGTAGAATCGCCCGCCGAACTCCCACCCCTTACCCCCGTTCGGGCCGTCCCCCTGAATGAGCAGAGCCTCCGCATTGTGGCAGGCCTTTCGGAGAGATTGCATGACTCAAGCGCAGAGGGTGTAGGGGGTGAGGTGGGAAGCCGCTCTCCTCATGGGTCTTTACACCCCCCGAAAGTCCGGCTGGCGCTTCTCGAGGAAGGCCTTCACGCCCTCGTGATGATCGGCCGTCCTCCCGGCCGCCTCCTGCAGGTGCGCCTCGTAATCGAGCACGTCTTCCAGGTGCGGCAGCAGCGCGTGATTGAAGGCCCGCTTGGTGAGGCCGAGGGCCCGCGTCGGGCCGGCGGCCAAGCGCGCCGCCATCTCGGCGGCCTGCGCCGCCAGATCGGCATCGTCGACGACGCGATTGACGAGACCGCAGCGCAGCGCCTCTTCGGCGGAAACCGGCGTGTTCATGAAAGCGACTTCGCTCGCCCGTGCCAGGCCGATCAGCAGCGGCAGCAGCAGCGACGTCGCCGAGTCGGTCGTCAGGCCGATGCCGGTGAAACCGAAGACGAAACGAGCGCTGCGCGCCGCCAGGCGGATGTCGGTCGCCAGGGCCAGGCCGAGACCGGCGCCGGCGGCGGCTCCGTTGATCGCCCCCACGACCGGTTTCTCCAACCGCCGCACGCGCACGATCAGCCGGTTGTAGGTGCGTTCCAGGTGACGGCGGAATGAGATCTGGCCGTCGACGGCGCCCAAGGCCGTCACATCCTGGCCGGCGCTGAACACACGCCCCGCCCCGGTCAGGAGGATGCAGCGCACCGAGGCCTCCGCCTCGGCTCGACGCAAGGCGTCCAACAGCGCATCGATCAGTTCCTGGTTGAAGGCATTAGCCTTCGGGCGGTTCAGCGTGAGCGTCAGGACGCCGCCGTTTTGTTCGGACAGCAGAGAGGCCTCTCCCGGCATGGTCACCCCCGCACAGGAATGTTCGGTGGAGATTGGGGAACACGCCGGACGGCCCGGCGCCGAAGTCAAATCGAAGGATCGAAGCCGTCTTCGTCGGGGTCGTCGTCGTCATCGACGTCGAAAAAGAGCTCCACGCCCAGGCTCTCCGCCGTCGCCCGGACCCACAGGGTGAGCGTATCGCCCTCTTCCGTCTGCGCCCAGCGGGCGGCGATGATCTGGGTCTGTTGGGTCAGGCCGGACATATCGCGGAACTCGAGGTGGATGGGCAGGCCGTCGCGCCAGGCGCGGGCGCAGCGCTCCGCCAGCGCCGCCCCGTTGAAAGTGCGCATGCGGCAAAGGGCGACGATCGACGGGCTCGGGCCTTCGACGATCCCCAGCGGCCACGCGTCGGTCACCGCCTCGAATGTCGGCGGCGGGCCTTCGATGATCGTGATTTTTTCAGCCTCGTCCATGGGGCGTCATCTTACCATGCTTGAACAAACCCATTTTCCTTCGGACAACGGGTTTGTGTCTACAAGATGAAGGTGACCTTGATCGCCCCGCTCCGTTTGTGAAGCGCCGTGTCGATCGCCCGACGGTACTCCGCCAACGGGAAGCGATGGGTGGTCAGACCGGCCTCGCGCAGCCGGCCGGCGCGCAAGTGGTCGATCACCAGCTCGAACGTGTGCCGGCTGCCCCCGTCGACCCGCTCGGCGCCAAACGTGTGCGAGCCGATCAGATCGACTTCCTGATACCAGACCGGGTTCAGATCGACTTTGAGCAGCGTCAGATCGATGCCGACCAGGACGACGGTGCCGCGGGCGCGCGTCCAGCGCAGGGCATCGAGGATCGTATCCGCCCGCCCGACGCAGTCGTAGACCACGTCGTAGCCGCCCAGCACCATGCCGCGGTTCAAGATCGCCCGATACAGCCGGCCGCCGGTCTGCTGCGCCACCAGCTGATAGAGATCGCCGCCGCTCAGGACGGCATCCGCCCCGAGCCGAGTGGCGGCCTCGGCCTGATGCGGGTAACGCGCCAGAACGGTCAGGCGGGCTCCCGGCGCCAGCAGCTTGACGCACTGGACGGTGAGCAGGCCGATGATCCCGGCTCCCACGATCAGAACCTGTTCTCCGTCGCGCGGCGGCCGGCGCAGGACACCGTGCAAGGCCACTGCCATCGGCTCGACCAGCGACGCCTGATCGTCGCTCAGATCGTCCGGCACCACGCGTACTTCGCTCTCGTGAGCGGTGTAGCCGTCGCCCCACCCGCCGCCGACTCCACTCGGGCCGCGCTGCAGCGACGCGTTCTCGCACAGGCGGGTGTCGCCCGCCGCACAGAAGCGGCAGGGCGGATCGATCTCCTGGGTGAAGCACGTCGGGCCGGTGAAGCGCGACTCCATGACGACCCGTTGACCCGGACGGATGCTCGTCACCGCCGGGCCGACTTCGGTCACCTCGCCGACGACCTCGTGGCCGAGGTAGAAACGGTTGTTGCCGGGGAGAGCTACCGGCGCCGCCGCCGGGTCGGCCTTGACCAACAGCAGCGAGAGATCGCTGGCGCAGATGCCGCACTGGCGGTTGCGCACCCGCAGCCACCTCGGCCCCGGCAGAGCCGGTTCAGGAATGTCGACGACGTGCACGTGGGACAGGCCCGACCAGACGATCCCCGGCCAGGCTCCGCGCAGATATTTCACTGCCAGCGCTCGGGGGATGTCCTTGTCAATGTAGATGGCGCGCATATAGTCCCAGTGGACAGTGGTCAGTGGTCAGTGATCCGTTGGACCCAGCCCGAAGCTGTCCACTCACCGCTCACCGCTGTCCACTTTCCGGAGGCGGCCGAAGATGTCGCCGCTGTGCGCCCCGTCGGTCAGGTCGTCGAGGAGGGCGGCCATCCCCTCGGCCGTAACCCAGGAACTTGAGCGCAGCCGCGGCACTTCCCGCTCGGTCCAGTTGTACTCGTATCGGGCAAGGGATTCCAGGCGAGCCAGGCAGGCCTGCGCCGCCCGCCGCTGGGCGGGGATGTACTCGAAGGCTACGGCTGGGATGGCCCGGGTCAGCCCGGTCAGCGCCGGCAGCTCGCTCCCTTCGACATCGAGCTTGCAGAACGCCGGCCGGCCGAAGCGCGCCATCAGGGCGTCCAGGGTGGTGACGTGGACCGCTGCCCGGCCCTCCCAGTTGACGCCAGCGAAGCGCGGCGCCCGCCGCACGCTTTCCACCCAGGTCGGAGAGAGGCTGCTGACCGTCGGCGTACCTTCCGAAACGAGCAGGGTCGCCTCGCCCTCCATTTCTCCCACCCCGGCGGCGACGACGGTCACGGCCGTGTCGTTGCGGAACATCCACCGCAGGAATTCGAGGCAGCTTGGCTGGGGCTCGATCGCCACCACGCGCGCCCCCAGCCGCCGCAAGGCCCGCGTCCGATCGCCGACGTGGGCTCCGACATCGAAGCACAAGTCACCCGGTTTGACGAAGGGCCGGAACAGGTCCGCCAGGCGGCGGAGCTTGAACGGCACACCGTAGTAGATCAACAGCGATCGCAGCAGCCCGCGGCGTGTCCGCCAACGCCGTCCTGGCCGCCCGCGAGCCGTGCTCCTGCCGCCCGGCGCCTCGGCCGGGGCCTCGGCCGGCGCCGCCTCCGTCACCGCGTGCCGGCTCCGGCCCGCACCGATTGGCGCACGTCGGCGCAGCGCTCGCATCCCGGCCGATCGCAAAGCAGGGCGCGCGGGTCCTCCCGGATCCAGCCGGCGGCGATATGGATCAGGTCGCGCAGCGGGATGGCCAGGATCACCTGGCCGGCCAGCGGCGCCTGCCGCACCACCCCTTCCAGCCGCGTGGCGATGGCATTGAAGCCGTCCGAACACCCCGGGACCTGAGGGCAGGTGACGACGCCCTGCTCGGTCAGCGCCCAGCGGATGAACTGCTTGCGACCGGCGACGCGTTCGGCGTGGTGCAGCCCGACGTTGCGGCGGTGGTCGGCGCCGATCAGCAGGACATCGGCGTCGGCCTCCGCCATCCAGCGCACGGGGCCGAGAGGCTCCTCAAGCGACTGCGCCGCCAGGGCCTGCGTCGCGCGGATCCCGCAGAACGACAGCGCCGGGTGAGCCGAGCGTTCGGCCTCCGGATGGCGCCGCATCGCTTCGGCCAGGTCGGCCAGTAGGGGATCGGTCGGGAGGTCGGCATGGAAGAACTCCGCCTCGCCGTTGGCCGCGTCGTCTCCGTAGCGCAGGCCGTTGTACGGCGGTCCGAAGGGCGGAGTGATCAGGGTGCCGCTCGTGAACGTCGGCGCGACGATGATCTCGCACGTCGCCGTCAGGGCTCCCAGCAAGGCTTGCGGCCCGCCGACGTCCGGCGCGAAGGGCGGCAGCGAGGCGTGAACCAGAATCCGGCTGTGGGGCCCGAGCCCGAGGTCACGAAAAGCCGAGACCCAATCGCGATAGGAAGGCATCGCTACGGAGGCTCCGGATGGAACGCCGCAGGGCTCCTTGGAGAGGCCTGGGTTGCGTTTGGTCTCTCCCCACTTACCCCCTCGCGACACCTGCACCTGCGGCGCACCGCAGGTGCGGTGCAGGTGAGCAGCCCGGTGGGCCTCTCCGCCCGCGATCGTGTTCGACTGCCGAGTGCCATGGCGGAGAGGGGGAGAGGGGAGAAGCTACTGAACATAGGAATCGAGAAAAGGCCTCGGTGGAGATGGGTCTCCGCCGAGCATTGGCCGAATCCAGCCCAAGCCGAGGGTCTTCACGTCCCGGTCCACTCGGGCTTGCGTTTGGCGACGAAGGCCCGCATGCCTTCCTTTTGATCTTGCGAGCTGAACAAGAAGTAGAACGCCCGCCGTTCGTCGGCGACCCCGTCCGCCAAGAACGACTCGAAGGCGTGGTTGACCGCTTCCTTGCCGAGGCGGACGGCCAGCGGCCCTCGGGCGGCGATCTCGTTCGCCAGCCGCAGCGCTACTTCCAGATAGGCCTCGATCGGAACGACGCGGTTGACCAACCCCAGCGTCAGGGCTTCCTGCGCCGTCAGGGTGCGGTTGTTGAGCACGACCTCCATGGCGACGGCTTTGCCGACGGCGCGCGTCAGGCGCTGCGTGCCGCCGGCGCCGGGGATCACCCCCAGGTTGATCTCCGGCTGGCCGAACTTGGCCGTCTCCGAAGCGACGATCATGTCGCAGGCCATCGCCAGTTCGTTGCCGCCCCCCAGGCACCATCCTGAGACGGCGGCGATGATCGGTTTGTGAATGCGGCGCAGGCGATCCCAGCGCCCGATCCGGTCGGACAGCAGCATCTCGACCGAGGAGGCCTCGGCCATCTCCTTGATATCGGCTCCGGCGGCGAACGCTCGATCGTCGCCGGTGAGGACCATGGCGCCGATCGCCGCATCGGCGTCGAAGGCCTCCAGGGCCTGAGCCAGCTCCTCCATCACGGCCCCATTGAGGGCGTTCATCGCCTCCGGCCGATTGAGGCGGATCAGGCCGGCGCGTTCATGGACCTCGGTCCGAATGATCGTGTCTGGCATCGGGACTCTCCCACCTTCCCGGAAGCTCAGGGGTTCCGAGAAGGTCTGCTGTGTCAATCGCCAGTCAGCTGCCGCCAGTGCTCGTCGGCGTGCGCCACGGCCCGCTCGACCCACCACTGCAGCGTCCGCTCCCCCCAGTAGGGCTGCCGGCCGGTGCGGCTCCAGGCCTCGGGCGGCGCACCCGCCGCTTCGGCGGCGTACCCTTGGCGGACGGAGCGCCAGCGCTCGAGGATGGCGCCCGCTGGCTCGGCCGGCTCGTAGTGTTGCGCCATCCAGCCGTCGCCGTCGTAGTCTTCGAGCAGCGGGCGATCCTCGCGCAGGATGCGCCGCAGGCGCGGCCCATAGGCGTTCTCGTCGACGGAGCTGGCGTGAAACAACACCTGATGCGCCGACCATTCGCCGGGTTGAATCGGCGTCCGCGCCGCGCCATCGTCCAGGCCGGCCAGATACGCGGCGTACTCGCCCACCTGATCGAGGTAGCGAGCCATCAGGCGCCGGCGGTAGTCGTCGAGAGGGCTGTCGGGCATCGGATCTCCGCGCCTGGCTCAGCGCGTCGGATGGCGCAACTGGAGGATGTGCTGCGTGTGGTCGCGTTCGTGCCACAGCGTTCGCCGCAAGACCTTGCGCGCCGACCACACCTCCCCGCCCAGCACCACGACACCGGTCTGGCCGCTGAGGGCGGTCAGCATCGCCAGGTGTCGCTGTCGGACCTGGCGGATGGCGTCCAGGGGTTCCGGGCTGAGGTCGTCCCGCGAAAAGGCCAATCCCAGCCGGTCGAGATACCACAGCTCGGAGCGCGCCACGTGATGGACGATGCCTTCCAACGGCCAGCGTTCACCGGGGATCGGCCGCTGCATCGACTCCGCATCCAGTCCTTCGACGGCCTGGAGCAGATCGCGGCGCGAGATTTCCAACAGCCGCTGATACTCGGGCAACTCATCGACCGCCACCGGCGGCCGGTCGGAGGCGAAGAAGGCGTTGACTTCGTACTCGGGTTCATACTGCCAGGCGCGGACGACCTCGCTGACGACCATCGGCGGCGAAACGCCCGAGATGCGGATGCCGGAGGCGGCACACCAGGCAATGTAGGCCTCGACCGCCTTGGGCGCGGCGGCGATCGCCGCATCGCGGTTATCGTGCGCGGCGAAGCACCCCGGCAAGTCGGGGACATGGGCGATCCACCGACTCTCCATCTCCTCGGCGCAGACAACGTAGGGCATGTCAGGCCGTCTCCGGCCTGCCGCGGAGGCGAACGCCTCGCCGGCGAGGAGGGGGAAGTGCAGGCGGACATCGACCCATCGTCAGCACGGCAAGGCCATTATACGCGTCCCTCCCATCGGGATTCGCCCGTAGGGTCATCGTCGGACCGCTTGGCGAAATGCATGGGCCCATAGGCCGGCACAGGTTGAACGCCGGCCAGGATAGAGGGCGCTTCGACTGCGGCCCTGCTTCGTAGCGACTCCGCTCAGCGCGGACCGGGCTTCATACATTAGGGATGGATATCCTCCCTGAGCGGAGGCCGCCTCCTTCGTTCTCGGGCAGACCTGGTCCCTGCGGCCGCAGTCGAAGGGCGCAAGGTCGAGGCCGCCTCGACCGCGGCCTTGGTTCGCGCCACCGGAGTTCTCTCCGGGCCGAACCAAGGGGTCTAGTGCGGATCCCCTCCGGAGCCGCCTTCCCGGCACACCGCCACCGCTCCGCCGAGACGGTCTGCATTGACCTCGATCCCCAGATAGGGCGTGGGGTCGAGGGTGTTGCCGAAGACCAGCTCGTTGCGAAAGCGCCCCGTTCCGTCGTCGCGCACGATCGAGAAGTGGAGGTGCATTCCGGTGGGATTGTCAGGGTCGGCCGAGTAGTTGCCCTGGGTCCCCAGCCGCGTCCCGGCGCGCACGAACTGTTCGCCGGTCCCCGGCGGAAAGGAGTCATCGATGAAGGAGCGACCGTGCGCGTCCGCCATATGGGTGTAGTAGATCCAGATCTGGCGGCCGGGTTGGAGCGGATCGTCCGGGACGCGCACGATCACGGCCGAACGCCAATCGGGGAGGCGTGTCAGGTAACCATCGTAGGCCGCCACCACCGGCGTTTGTCCCGGCCCGGTCGGGCCGAAGATATCGACGCCCTGGTGGCGATGGCCGGGGCGGAACAAGTCGCCCCAGGCGAATCCAATGTAACCGTCCGTCGGCAGCACAAAGGGTGCATCGCCGCAGCGGTCGCCGGCGCGGATTTGCCAGTCGGTGTGATCCGCCGGATCGGAGAGGAATTGGCGAAGACGGAACACGCGCCCGGAGCTGGTTCGCAGTCCGAGGTAAACCGTCACCGCCAGCGCTCCCACCACCAGACCTCCCGCCACCAGCCAGGGCCAGCGGGACGATCGGGGTGCTGCAAGGGAAAGGGCCTGTCCGGAGCGACGAGGGGTCAACCCGACCCCTCCGTCATCCCTTCCTGCGCCGGCGGTGGTTCCAGGCTCATTTCGTGGTGCTCGGCGAAGAAGAGCTCCGCCCGCTTGCCGGCGAAACGCATCAGGGCCTGCCCGGCGGCCTGGCCTTCCGCGGAGGTCATCGCCGCCTGGAGCGAGGCCAAGTCGTCGAAGACAAACTCGTGCAGGAGCAGCACATCGGCGGGGCCGGACGGCGCACCGCTGGCCCGCCCGACGAACACGCGGCGCAGGCCCGGCATTTTCTCGGCCAGCGGCACGAAGTCGTCGCTCCAGTGGCGTTCCAGCCACTCGGATTGAGCTGCGCCTCGGAGAACGACCACCAGCTTGTGCATCGCTTCGTCGGACTCCCGCAGGTTACCGCGCGCCGCCATCTCTCAGGCGGGCGAGAACGGCCGTCGCCACTTCGTCGGCGGCGCGCGGCCGGGCGGCCCGGCGGCAGGCGAACGCGGCGCGTTCGAGTTCCTCCGGGTTCGACAACAGATCGCGCACCGCCGCCGACGTCTGCACCGCCCCCGGCGCCCACCGCCCCAGGCCGCCGCGGATCACGTACTCGACGTTGCCCTCTTCCTGCCCCGGCAGGTAGCTGTAGAGGACCACCGGCAGCCCGGCGTTGGCCGCCTCGGCGATCGTGCTCGGCCCGGCTTTGGTGACCAGCAGCGTCGCCGCCTGCATCATCTGCGGCATGCGCTGTTCGAAACCATAGACCCACGTCGGGATCTCCCACGCCACCTGCTCCAGCCGCCGACGCAGGTTGGCGTTGCGGCCGGTGACGATTGCCAGTCCGGCATGCACACCGCTGCGGGCGATGGCGCAGGCGGTCTCGAACAGCGGGCCCATCCCCTCCCCTCCGCCGACCACCAACACCATCGGGCGATCCTGCGGCCAGCCCAACTCCGCCCGCAGTTGGGCGCGGTCGCCGGGCGGGGCGCAGAATCGTTCGGCCACCGGCAGGCCGACGACCCGCAACCGCTCGGGCTTCATCCCGTTGACCAATGCCCGGTGCTCGGCCTCTTCGGTGGGAAGGAAACACAGATCGAGACGATGGTGGTACCACAAGGAGTGGCCGCTGACGAGGTCCGTGACCACGGCGAAGAACGGCGGGCGGGGACTGCCCAGCGCTTTCAGCGTCGGCGCAATCAGCAGGGGGTGGAAGGAGACGAACAGATCGGCGCTGACTTCGGCCACCAGGCGCTGCGAGGCGCGGCGCACGTAGGGCCAGATCAGCGTCGTGAGAACCCGCCCGCGCTGACGGCCGTTGGAGACGCGAAAGCCCATGCCCCACATGCGCGGCGTCCGAACCATGCGCGGATACAGCCCGGGCAGGCGATTGAAGGGCGTCGGCGCGTACTTGTGCAGGGCGTCGACCAGCGACACCTCGACGTCCTGGGCTCCCTGTCGGGCGACGGCCTCGGCGACTGCTTCCGCCGCGCTGCGGTGCCCGCCGCCGGTGTCGGAGAAAAGGAAGACCGCCCGCCGCCGCTCAGCCATCCGGTCCGGCCTTGTTCACGTAGGACTTCATCCGCCGGGCGACCTCGCGTCGCGGCAGCAGCAGACGCCGACCGCAGCCCAGGCACTTGAGCCCGATGTCGGCGCCGAGACGGACCACGACCCAATCGGTGTTGCCACACGGGTGTGGCTTGCGCAGGCGGAGCACATCGTTCATCTGGAGATCGGGCAGCATCGCCGGCGACTCCGCCGAGGGCCGCGCATTATAGCATCCGTGGCGAAGCCTCCCGCTCGCGGCCAGGGGCCGGGCGGGGTGCGGATGCTATAATCGCCGCTTATGTTGGGCCTCTCTCCCGAACTCCTGCTGGCGCGCATCTTCACCCTGATCATCGCCTTCACCGTCCACGAGTTCGCCCATGCGTGGACCGCCGATCAACTCGGGGATGATACGCCGCGCCTGGCCGGCCGTCTGACGCTCAACCCGCTGGCCCACCTCGACCTGCTGGGGTCGCTGATGCTCGTGCTGGCCGGGTTCGGCTGGGCTAAGCCCGTGCCCGTCAATCCGTACGCCCTGCAGCGACGGACCCCGGCGGGGATGATGATCGTCGCCGCCGCCGGCCCGGTCTCCAACGTGGGGTTGGCACTGCTGGCGTCGATCCCCTTCATGCTCGGCCTGGTTTCGATCTCGAGCTCGGTCCTGGCCGTCTTCGTCGCCGATTTCATCTTCCTCAACCTGGTGCTGTTCTTCTTCAACCTGATCCCGATCTTTCCGCTCGACGGCGAGAAAGTCCTGACGTACTTCTTGCCGCCCTCCGGCCAGGCCTTCCTGGCCCAGGTCCGGCCGTATGGGCCGATCCTGCTGGCGCTCCTGGTGATCCTGTCTTCCCGCAGCGGCCTAGATCTGCTCGACCTCCTTGTGCGGGGTCCGGCGCTCAGGATCTCCAGCTTCCTGGTTTCCTAGCACCCCGAAAGCGCAGGCACGCCCCATGGCAGAACCGATCCGAGTGCTGATCCTGGGAACCGGGACGGTCGGCGCCTCGATCGGCCTGGCGCTCGGTCGCGCCGGTCAGAACTTCGACCGCGTCGGTTACGACCCGCGCTCTCAGACGGCGCAGCAGGCCCACAGGACCGGCGCCGTCGATCGCCTGATCCACCAGCCGGCCCGGGCCGCCGGAGAGGCCGACCTGGTCCTGCTCACGCTGCCGCCGATGCAGGCGGTCGACGCCGCGGCGGCGATCGCCGGCAACTTGCGGCCCGAGACGGTCGTCCTGTGCACCTTCCGCCTGCAGGTTAAGTTGATGGATCCGTTGCGGGAGACGCTCGGCCCGGCCAATCCGTGTTTGGGCGCTGTCCCGTTTCTCGGCCCGCAGCGAGCCCTGGCGCAGGACGGGGATCCCGAGGCCTCGGCGGCGGATGCCTTCGGCGGAGGGATGCTGGGGATCGTCGCCCCGCCCGGCACGCCGCAAGGCGCCATCGAAATCTGTCTGGACCTGGCCGCGATCCTCGGCGCGACTCCGTTTTTCCTCGATCCGACCGAACTCGACTCGGTGACGGCGACCTCCGACGAACTGCCGGCCGTGGTGGCGGCGGCGATGCTCCAGAGCCTGACGGCCAATCCGGGCTGGCGCGATCAGCAGCGGCTGGTGGGTCGGCCATTCGCCCGCCTGACGGGGCTGCTGGAAGGAAGCTCGGCCGAACTTGCGGCCGAATGGGTCGCCAACCGCGGCCCGCTGGTCGCCAGGCTGGAGGCGATCGCCGAAGAGATGGCCGCGTTGCGCGATCTGCTCACGGCCGGGGACGAAGGGGCGCTGTGCGAGCGGCTGGAGGAGGCGACGACGCGCTACCAGGAGTGGCGCGGCGTCCGCGCCGCCTCGCGACCGGACCACGGGGTCGACTTCGGCGACATCCCGCGCCTCAACCTGTTCGATCGCCTGCTCGGTAGCCGTTCCTCCAAGAAGAAGACCTGACGTCGCCGCCATGGGCCTGCGCCACCTGTTCGAGGAGCCGGCCCATTTGCAGGAGCGGGCCGAGCTGCCGCTGCTGCGCGCCTTGGGCGAACGATACGCCGCCGAGCGTCCCTTCCTCGACCTGTCGGTTGTCTTCGGCCACCTGTTGGTGCGCAATTCGATGGTCGTGCTTGAGGCCTTGTGGCGCGGCGGCGCCGATGTCGTCCTGTGCCAGGCGCACCCCAGCCCAGCCGAAGTCCCGATCCTGGAAGATCTGCGCCGCCACGCCATCCCCGTCCGCGAGGTGGATCGGGCGGCGCGGTCCGGCGACTGGTTTCTCGACGTTGGGGCCGTGCTGGGCCGCAGGCATGTGCCGCGCGGCGCGGCCGAGGTGACCCGGACCGGTGTGATGCACTACCTCAAGATCGACTGCCCCGTCGTCAGCGCCGACGACTGCCGCTCCAAACGCATCGAGGGGTTTTTCGGCACCGGGGAAGGATTCATCCGCGCCTGGCGGCAACTTCGACCGCGGGATCCGTTGGAAGGGCGGTCGGTGGTCGTGTTCGGCTTCGGCAAGATCGGCCGCGGCGTCGCCCATCGCCTGCGTCGAGTCCCGATGCAAGTCACCGTGGCCGAGGCCGACGAAAGCGCGCGGCGGCGCGCCGAGCGGGAGGGCTTCGCCGTCGTTGCGGCCGAACCGGAGGCACGCTTGCAGCGGGCGCTCTCGCAGGCGGATGTCGTCATCTCCGTCACGGGTCATCCCGGAGTGATCGGGGCTTCCTATCCTCCGGCCTGGTTCCGCCGGCCGCAGACGGTGCTGGTCAATCTGGGCGCCGAGGATGAGTTCGGCCCGCCCTTCGGCGACGGTGAGATTCTCGGCGGTCGGCATCTTCCGCTCAACTTCCACCTCGCTCAACCGACGTTGAATCGCTACGTCGACGCGCCGTTGGCGGCGCACCTTCTCGCCCTGGAAGCCCTCGTGCTCCGGCCGGAGCGCTGGACGCCGGGCGTTCATCCGCTCCCGGCCGAGATGGATGACTGGGTTGTCCGCTCGTGGCGGGCGGCCTGGCCGGACGAGGATCTGACCGGCATCGCCGAGGAATTGGGGATCGAGGGTTAGATACTAGGCATCCTTTTGACTCCCCACCCCCACCCCGTTCGGGCCGAGAGCCCCGGCCCGCCGGGGCGAGACGGCCCTACCCTCCCCCTGCATAGTCTTCTGCCACAGACCGGGCGCGAGGCAGGGGGAGGGAGGGTTCTTCGAAGGGACGGGGGCGGCTTTGCCGCCCCCGTCCCTTCGCATTCTTTTCCCCTCCCCGCCACGCCCTTCTCTCCCACGGCTGGCTCAAGCGGGGAAGGGCAAGGGGTGGGGGGAAGGAGTTCGCGAGTGGACAAGAAGGGACTGGAACGTTAACCGGCCCCCGACCGGTCCCGACGGAGCCGAAGGCTATAATCCCGCTTGTGCCGGCGTTCTACTGCTACATCGTCGAATGCGCCGACGGGACCTTCTACACCGGCTGGTCGACGGATCCGGCGCGCCGCCTACGGCAGCATGCCGCCGGCCGCGGGGCTCGGTACACCCGGGCCCACCGCCCGATGCGCCTGGTCTTCGTCGAGCCTCAGCCGGACCGCACCACCGCCATGCAACGTGAGCGCGCCCTCAAGGCGATGTCGCGTTCGCGCAAGCAGGCCCTGATCGCCGAAGCCCCTCCCTACCCCGAGGCCCCTTCATGACCCTCAAGACTCAGTGGATCCAGGATGAACTCGACGGCCTGCGCCAGGCCGGTCTTTTCAATACCATCCGCACCCTGGCATCCCCTCAGGGCGCCTGGCTCACGGTCGACGGACAGCGCGTTCTGAATTTCTGCTCCAACAACTACCTGGGGTTGGCCAATCACCCGCGCCTGGTCGAGGCGTCACGACGGGCGCTCGACGCCTACGGGGTCGGCCCGGCCGCCGTCCGCTCGATCGCCGGGACGATGGAACTGCACCTGGAACTCGAACGGCGTCTGGCCGCCTTCAAGGGAGTCGACGCGGCGATCAGCTTCCAATCCGGGTTCAACGCCAACCTGGGGACGATCGCGGCGTTGGTCGGCAAGGAAGACGTGATCTACTCCGACGAACTGAACCACGCCAGCATCATCGACGGCAGCCGGTTGTCCGGCGCCGCCATCGTCCGCTACGGCCACGCCGATGCGGACGATTTGCGCCGGACGATCGAGGCCAACCACGACAAGGGCTACCGCCGCAGCCTGATCATCACCGACGGCGTCTTCAGCATGGACGGGGACGTGGCGCCGCTCGATCGCATCTACGAAGTCGCCCGGGACCACGACATGCTGCTGATGGTCGACGACGCCCACGGCGAAGGCGTCCTGGGCCGCGGCGGCCGCGGCATCGTCGACCACTTCGGCCTGCACGGCAAGGTCGACATCGAGGTTGGGACGCTGTCGAAGGCCTTCGGGGTCGTCGGCGGCGTCGCTGCCGGGATGCCCGTCATCGTCGACTGGCTGCGCCAACGGGCCCGCCCGTTCCTGTTCTCCTCGGCCATGACCGTTCCGGATGTCGCGGCTTGCCTGGCCGCCGTCGACCTGCTGGAGGAGAGCGACGAGCTGGTGCGCCGTCTGTGGGAGAACACCAAGACCTTCAAGCAGCAGATCCGGGCGCTGGGCTTCGACACCGGATTAAGCACGACGCCCATCACGCCGATCATGCTCGGCGAAGCCCCGCTGGCCCAAGAATTCAGCCGCGAGCTTTTCCGCGCCGGGGTCTTCGCAATGGCCATCGGCTTTCCGACTGTCCCGCGCGGCAAGGCCCGCCTGCGGGTGATGATCTCTGCCGCGCACTCGCCGGACGATCTCGAACAGGGGTTGGCGGCCTTCGCCACCGTCGGGAAGAAGCTCAAGGTGATCTGAACGGAGAAGCTTCCCGCGAGCTCTGCCCCGCGGCCTTCCGCGAAAAGCCAGTTAGAAGGCCGCGGGGTGAAAGCTCGCGGGAAGCCCGTGGCAGTCGACGTCCGAAAAGCTGGGCGGAGAATCGCGAGCGCCCCTTCGAGTTCGCTCAGGGGCGCTCGTTTCGTCTGACCCAACGTGGAGGAGAGAGTCAGCGCACCAACAAGATCTCGATCACGAGAACGGATCGTACCCGGGCCAGCTCCCCGCCCAGCAGCAGGCCGGGCGGTCGAGGGCGTTGCAGGTGAAACCCTGCGAGCAGCGATGGGCCAGGATCCGGCCAGGCTGATCCGGCAAGACCTCCGCCGGATAGACGACCAGGGCTTCGAGCGCCACCGTCTCGCCGATCCTGTCGCACAGCGCCGTTTTCAACGGTTCCCAGATCTGTTCGCGCATGGAATCCCCTTCGCCAATCCTATTCTTCCGCCGACCGGCCCGGCGCCGTAGTGCCGACTGTCACAGACAGATCGGAGCAATTTCATCCAGTCAGAAGGAGAAAGAACTCCGTCCCCTGTGAACGGGGACGGAGCGGAGTAGCCAAACCCTGGCCTGGGGGCGGTGGATGCGGCGGCGTTGAAGCGTCAAGGCGGGATGGGCCAGGGCCATGACATTGTACAACTATTCGTGAAACTCGTCACATGGCTGTCTGGACCGGTGGATGGGTCAACTCCCTGGTTCCATCTCGACGGCGCCGATGTCACACACGCCCGGCCCGCCTCCGGCGGGCAAGTCGAAGCGGACGGGCAGCCGCGCCCGTCAGAACTGGAAACGGCCGAGGAAGGGTACGATGCGGCGGTTGTAGTTGGCGACAAATTCCTGCAGGCGCGCCTCGAGGTCGACAAAGGCGGCCGAGGCCAACACTTCGTCCATCGCTTGCCGGTCGGAGGCGATGAAGCCGGCCAGTCGCAGCGGGTATTCGCCGTAGGCCGTGTGCCAGGCCTCCGACATCTTCAACCCCATCTGTTCGAGCGCCGGCACGAATTCGCCCAGGACGTAGTTGAAGTAGGCCTCCCGCCGGTCCGGGAGCGGGTCGTAGGTCAGCAGCATCTTCACCGGGCCGTCGCCTTCCATCCCGTCCACGTCAGCGCACCGGCCGGGGCAGGCGCTGGTACAGGTCGGCCGGGCCGCCGACGCGGACCGAGGCGGGCGTCTCGCTCCAGACGCCCGGGACGTGCGTGCCGCAGTGCGGGCAGTTGCCGTCGGAAGTCAGACGATAGGCCAGCAGGGCGTAGCCGAGTCGTTCGATGACCGGCTCGCGGCATTGCGGGCAGAGGGTGTGCTCGTAACCGCCGACGCGCCCCGGCAGGTTGCCGGCATAGACATGGCGCAGGCCGGCCTCCTGCCCGATCTCGGCCGCCCGGATCAGCGTGGCGGCGGTCGTCTTCGGCGGATCGATCATGCGGTAGTCGGGATGAAAGGCGGTCACGTGCCAGGGGATCTCGGGGGAGATCGACGCCAGGTAGCGCGCGGCGTCCATCAACTCGTCGGTGCCGTCGTTGAAACCGGGGATGATCAGGGTGACGACCTCGACCCAGAAGCCGAGTTCGTGCGTGCGGCGGATGGTCTCCAGGACATGGTCGAGCACGCCGCCCAGCTGGCGATAGGGGCGGTCGCGCATCGTCTTGAGGTCGATCTTGTAAGCCGTCACCCAGGGCCGCAGGTACTGCAGCACCTCGGGCGTGGCGTTGCCGTTCGATACGTAGGCGCACAGCATCCCGGCCTGGCGCGCCGCTTCGAACACGCTACGGGCCCACTCGCTGGTGATCAACGGCTCGTTGTAGGACGAGACGACCAGGCGCGCACCGAGTCGGCGCCCATGCTCCACCAGCGCCTGGGGCGTGATCGGCCGGAAAGCCTCCACGGCGATGTCGGCCGCCGGATCGCGCATCGCCTGCGACGTGACCCAGTTCTGGCAGTAGGGGCAGTGGAAATCGCAGCCGAGCATGCCGAAGGTCAGCGCATCGGAACCCGGCAGCACATGGAAGAAGGGCTTCTTCTCGACCGGGTCGCACTGCAGGGCGCCGACATAGCCCCACGGCACGCGCAAGGTGCCGCCATCGTTGAAGCGCACCTGGCAAATGCCGCGGCGTCCCGGTCGGATCAGGCAGCGGTGGCCGCAGGCGTAGCACTCGACGGCCCCGTCTTCCCGCCGCCGTACCAACTCCCCCTCGACGGTGTGTGCGTCGAGGACGTCGCCAAGCGTGGTCATGCCCTCACCCCGCGCGCATTATATCGCGGCCGCTCGACCTCCCGGAAGTACAATCACCTCCCGTGACCGTGCCGGCCGTCCCTCCCGACCTTCGGCAGCCTCCCACCCGCCTCCAGCGCTGGATCCAGCGGCTGGCGATGATTGCCTGGGTGACCCGGGCCGCGGCGCCCCTGGTCCAGGTCGTCGACCGGCGCTTGCTGGCGTGGAGCGGCGATCGATGGTGCCTGACGACTCTCCTCACCGGATTGCCCGTTCGGCGCATCACGACCACCGGCGCGCGCAGCGGCCTGCCCCGAACGCTTCCTTTGACGGCGCTGGGCGAGGGAGAGCGGATCGTCCTCATCGGCTCCAACTTCGGCCGCCGACGCCTTCCAGCCTGGACCCACAACCTGCGCCTCCACCCGGAGGCCCGAGTCCATTCCGCCGGCAGCGCCGAGCCCTTCGCCGCGCGCCCGGCGTCGGCCGAAGAGTACGATCGATTCTGGCGGCGCGCCGTCGCCCTCTACCCTGGCTACGACGCGTACGCCCGGCGCGCTTCCCCGCGGGTGGTGCCAATCTTCGTGTTGGAACCGGTGGACCATGGATGAGCCGAGGACGGAGTCGTCTGTGGACAATGGGCTGGGGTCAGTTCCGGAGAACGTCATTGCGAGGCCAGCCTCCCACCGGCCACTGCCGTCGCCGTGGTGACGCTGGCGATTCAAGCCGGCGGTCGCTCCCGCCGCATGGGCCGCGACAAGGGCCTGGTCGAACTGGCGGGTAAGCCGCTCGTACGCCACGTCATCGATCGCCTAGGCGCGTTGGCCGGCGAGGTGCTCATCACCACCAATCAGCCGGAGGCCTACACCGCCTTCGGCGTGCGCACGGCCGGCGATCGCCGGCCCGGAGCGGGCGCGCTCGACGGCCTGCTGACGGCGCTGGAGGCGGCCGAAGGCGATCCGGTGCTGATCGTCGCCTGCGACATGCCGTTCGCCAGCCACGCCCTGGCCCATCACCTGGTGGGCTTGAGCGCGGCCGCCGACGCCGTCGTGCCCCGCCCTGGCGCCGAATACGAACCGCTCTTCGCCGTCTACCGGCGCGCCTGCGCCACGCCGATCCGCCGCGCCCTCGACGCCGGCCAGCGGCGCGTCATCAGCTTCTTTCCCGATGTCCGCCTGCGCGTCGTCGAAGCCGCCGAAGCCCAGTCCATCGATCCCGATCCGTGGTGCTTCTTCAACGTCAACACCCCGGACGACCTGGCCGAAGCCGAACGCCGGCTGCGCGCCGCTGGAGCGAAGGAGATCGCATGACGCTCGATGTGACCGCCGTACGCCGGCAATTCCCCGCCCTGCAATCCGACACGGTCTTCCTCGATAACCCGGGGGGGACCCAGGTGCCGCAGGCCGTGCTCGACCGCATGCTCGGCTACCTGACTCACAGCAACGCCAATCGCGACGGCGCCTTCCCCACCAGCCGCGAGTCCGACCGGCTGCTGGAGGCGAGCCGCCTCGCCATGGCGGCCCTGGTGGGAGCGGCCCGGCCGGAAGAGATCGTCTTCGGCCCCAACATGACCAGCCTGACGTTCCAGATCAGCCGCGCGCTGGCGCGCGAGTTCCTGCCGGGCGACGAGATCATCGTCACCCGCCTCGACCACGATGCCAACATCGCCCCCTGGCGCCTGGTGGCCGAGGACCGCGGCTGCCTGGTGCGCTGGCTCGATTTCGATCCGGAGGACTGCACCCTCGACCTGGCCACGCTGGATTCCCTGCTCGGCCCGCGCACCCGCCTGGTGGCCGTCGGCTTGGCCTCCAACGCCGTGGGCACGGTCAATCCGGTGGCCGAGATCGCCCGGCGCGCCCACGCCGCCGGCGCCCTGTGCTACGTCGACGCCGTCCAATACGCGCCCCACCGCCGCATCGACGTACAGGCGCTCGATTGCGATTTCCTTGCCGCTTCCGCCTACAAGTTTTTCGGCCCCCATCTGGGCATGGTCTACGGCCGACACGAGCTGCTTGGCCGATTGCGGGCGTACAAGGTGCGCCCGGCGTCCGAGGCGCCGCCCGGGAATTTCGAGACCGGCACCCAGCTTCACGAGAACATCGTCGGAGCGCTGGGCACGGCGGAGTACCTGGCCGACCTGTCCGGGGCGGCCTCGTCCGATTGGGGTGCGCGCTTCGATCAGGCCTTCTCGCTGATCGAGGCCTACGAATCCCGTTTGACGCAGCGACTGGTCGATGGACTGCAAACCGTCCCCGGCCTGCGAATGTACGGCATCACCGATCCGCAACAGATGGCCGACCGCCTCCCCACGGTCGCCTTCACCCTGGAGGGAAAGTCCCCTGAGCAGGTCGCCGGGAGGCTGGGTGACGCCGGGATCAACGCCTGGAACGGAAACTTCTACGCCCAGGCGGTCACCGAGCGCCTGGAGCTGGAGGACCGTGGCGGTTTGGTCCGCATCGGCGCCGTCCACTACAACACCGACGACGAGGTCGATCAGCTGCTGGCAGCTCTGAGCCAGATCGCCTGACCGGGAAAAAAGCACAGGCAGACATCTAGGTGAGGGGGGCACCCAGACGTCTGCCTGTGACCTCTAGTATACCGAATCGGCGAGGAGCGTCAAGGGGTCCGTGGCGTTTGTCACAAGCAGATCCTTGCGGGATTGGTGACGGTCGGCGGGAGGTCCCGGAAGGAATGTACTGAACCGGCCGCAGGCCGACGGCTAGACTGGGATCACCCTGGCGCCGAACCTGGCTGTGGTCGATCGTATCTCTTCCTTCGAGGACGTTTCCTTTTTTCAAGGCCTGTCGGCCGGCGACCGGGAGCGCATTCTGTCGAACTTCCGCGCGGAAGACAACCGGGCCGGGCACGTCTTTTTCCAACAGGGCCAACCCGCCGACCGACTTTATCTGCTGGTTTCCGGCCGCGTCGAGATCCGCTTCAAACCGTACGACGGCGAAGCGCTGACGGTCAGTGTCATCGAGGCCGGCGGGGTCTTCGGCTGGTCGGCCGCCCTGGGGCGATCGAGTTACACTTCCGGCGCCGTCTGCACGGCCGAGGGCTGCTGCCTTTCCATCCGGGGGTGCGATCTGCGTCGCATTTGCGAAGACCACCCGGCGACCGGCGTCATCCTGCTCGAACGCCTGGCCGAGGTGATCGCCCTGCGGCTGACGAGCACGCACGATCACGTGATGGAACTGCTGCGCCAGGGGATGCGTCCGGGCCGGGAGGTCCGCAATCCATGATGGAAAACGCCCACAACCATCGGGTCGATGCCTCGGATCAGGAACGGATGCAGGCCCTGCTCGAGCGGCTGAGTTCGTTCATCGAGCAGTACCACGGGGGCTGGGTGCGGCTGGTGGATTTCGACGGCCGTCTACTGCGGGTGGAGATGGGCGGCGCCTGCGCCGGGTGCCACCTCTCGGCCACGACGCTGCAGGGCTGGGTGGCCGGGACGGTGCGCCAGTTCTTCCCCGGGCTCGAGCGGATCGAACTCGCCTGACGCCTTCGAGACAAACCCGTTTTCCCTACGGAAAACGGGTTTGTGATTCCTTCACGCCGCCGGGGGCAGACCTTCCATCTTCAGGATCTCCACCGGCACCGGGCACTGCTTGCGGAACGTCTCGGCGTCGTCGTCGCTGCCGGCGACCCCGGCGCCGTAGTGCATCGGCACGGCCACCCGCGGCCGGATGACGCCGGCGGCGCGGGCCGCTTCCTCGGCCGTCATCGTATACACCCCGCTTACCGGCAGCAGGGCCACGTCACACGCCAGACCGGTCATCTCGGGAATCAGATCGGTGTCGCCGGCGAAGTATAGACGCTCGCCGCCCAGGTGGAGGATGAAGCCGATATGCCCTTCGTCGCGCGGGTGGAACTTCTTATCGACGTTGTAGGCTGGGACGGCCTCGACCGTCACTCCGGCCGCCTCGATCCCCCGCGGGTCAAGTGCGATCCCCTCCGGGATGCTCAGCGCGATCGACTTTCCGGCCGTCAGCACGCGCACCGGCGCCCGCAGCTTTCCCGCCGCCGTGGCGTTGGCCACGACGATCGTCGCTTCGCGGCGGATGCTCTCGACGTCTTCCGGCGAACAGTGATCGTGGTGGTGGTGACTGACCAGAATCAAGTCCGCCGGCCGACTCCCGGGAGGCAGTCTCCACGGGTCGATGTAGATCGTCGCCGGTCGATCGATACGAAAGGTGTCATGGCCGAGCCAATGCAGGCTCTGCAGCAGCACCGGTCGATCTCCTTGTTTAGGCTGGGCCATGAGGTCCTCCTGTGTCACGGCGGCGCAGGCTGCGCCGCATGATCGGCCGGTCCGCCTTGGGCCGGGCGACCTCGCGAAAACCTTCGGCGCGGAAGGTCGAAGCGATGCCGGTGTAACCCGAGTCGCCGGTCAGACGACGGTCGCCGCATTCCACCGGGTAGCCTTCCAGCAGCGTGGCGCCGTGCTGCGCGGCGTAATCCGCCGCCGCCCGCAGCAGACGGCGCATCCAACCCTGGCGGCGCTGGTCGCGCCGCACGACGAAGCACACCACCGACCAGACCGGCTTTCCGTCCACCCGGCGGAACAGGCGCGAGGCCCCGAGTGCGGCGAAGTCGGTGCGCGGTCCGAGCGACACCCAGGCTACCGGCTCACCGTCGAGGTACCCCAACAGGCCGGGTGTTGCGCCGGCGCGCACGATCCGGCGCATCCGTCGTTTGTGCCCCTCTTCGCCCATCTCCCCGAACGCCTTGTGGGTCACCCGCCACCACAGACACCAGCAGCCGCGGTGCGGGCCGGGGCGATCGAGCAGGTTCTCCAGGTCGCCCCAGCGGTCAGGCCCGACCGGTGCGATCGTCCAACGGCCTCGGGTCGGGCGCGGTTTCATCGGCGGCCCTCTCCCAGGAAGTCGTCGATGGCGGCGAGCGCCTCGGCGGCGGCGCCGTACTCGACCACTTCCAAACCGGGCGAGTGGTTACCGGTGATCATCTTGGAGACCCGCGCCTGGCGTCGATAACAGCACAACACGGGCTTGCCCAGGCCGAGGGCATAGGCGATCTCGTAACCGACGCCGTGCGACGGGGTGCTGACCTCGGCGACGACGGCGTCGCAGGCTTCGATCCAGGCCGTGTCGCGGGCGTAGATCTCGCCCGGCTCGACGACCTTCTCCAGGTCCATCACCTTCGGATCGGCCAGGTGGGCCGTGGGTACGTCGTGACCGCGCGCAAGCAAATGGGCGACGATCGCCGCGTAAATAGCCTCGTCGTTGCGTCCGCCGGTCAGC
>Ga0209109_10000015_pt1 | contig 56770 bp, 41 predicted proteins | sample Rifsed10ft2_FD_184004 | JGI IMG/M metagenome (GOLD analysis project Ga0209109, IMG submission 184004) | Soil microbial communities from Rifle, Colorado, USA - sediment 10ft 2 (version 2) | ecosystem: Environmental > Terrestrial > Deep subsurface > Rock core/Sediment | place: Rifle, Colorado... | reverse complement strand
GGTGGTGTGGATGTTGTCCTTGAGCGCGATCGGTATGCCGTGGAGCGGCCCCCGCAACCGGCCCGCGGCCACGGAAGAATTGCGAGAAGATATCGCGGAAGCTCGAGCCGCCCATGGTCGAGAAATCGAATCCGCCAAAACCAAAATGGGTGAAATCCTCGCCCGGCGCCCCGGCGCCCGAACCCGCCTGGATGTTGTCCGAGTAGAAACCGAACTGGTCGTACACCTGGCGCTTCTTGGGGTCGGAGAGAACGTCGTAGGCTTCCTGAATATTCTTGAAGCGTTCCTCGGCCGACTTGTCCCCCGGATTCACGTCGGGATGAAATTTCCGGGCAAGCCGCTTGTAGGCTTTGCGAATGTCGTCCTGGGAAGCGCGGCGGTTCACGCCCAGGGTTTCGTAGAAATCGTGTTTGGTTGCCGTGGGCATGGGGTTCAGGCCCTAACAGGGTGGTGAGAAACCTCCCCGCTCTGTCATTCCGAGGGTCGGCGGTCCTGGCCGACCCGAGGAATCTGCTTCCTGTTCAGTGCGGGCCATTCGGCACGCCCGGATGATATCGAGATAGTGAAAGCGAGCAAAACCTTCGGCAAGATTGGCTGTAACCGAGCGCGCCGCGCGAATCATTTGGTCGCCCAAACGTTGTTGCTCCTCACCTGGCAGCCGCTGGCAAAAAGTCTCGATGTCCCTCCGCAGCTCGCGGCACCACTTCCATACTTCCAAGTTCCTGAAATCGCTGGCCCCGCGAAACTCTTGACCCACAAACCTCTTCCCCGCATCTACTGTGGCAGAGCCAATTCCTCTTTGCACTCCCAACGCTTGCCGTCACTCCCCATCGCGCCAACACGCAGTTTCATCCCAGGCCCAGTTGAGGACAATATTCCTCATCTTTGTGAGCCACTCCATTGCCGGTAAACCAATAAACCGATCAACCAATAAACCGGTCAACTGCTAGTTCGGCTTTTTCCCCTCATCCACATCTACGAACTCAGCGTCAATGACTTCGCCTTCTTTGCCTTTTCCCTTCGGGGGTTCTTGAGGGCCCGCCTGAGGGCCGGTTTGCCCGGCGCCCGCGCTGGCGCCAGCCTTCTGGTAGAGCACCTCGGCGATCTTGTGGGTGGCCCGGGTCAGGCCCTCCAGGGCGCGGTTGATGCGGTCGAGTCCGCCCTCGGCGCTGGCGCGGCGGCACTCTTCGAGAGCGGCTTCGACGGCCTTGGCATCCCCTTCCGGGATGCGGTCGCGGTTTTCCTTGAGCAATTTCTCGGTTTGATAGACGAGGGCATCGGCGCGGTTCTTGGCTTCAATCTCCTCGAGCCGCTTGCGGTCCTCTTCGGCGTGAGCATCGGCATCCTTGCGCATCCGCTCGATTTCCTCTTTGGCAAGCCCGCTCTGGGCCGTGATGGTGATTTTCTGCTCGCGGTTGGTGCCTAGATCCTTGGCTGTCACGTGCAGAATCCCGTTGGCGTCAATATCGAAGGTGACTTCGATTTGGGGCATCCCCCGCGGCGCCAGCGGAATGCCAACCAATTGGAATTTGCCGAGCGTGCGGTTGTCGTGCGCCAGCGGCCGCTCACCCTGAAGCACGTGGATTTCCACCGAAGTCTGATTGTCCGATGCCGTCGAGAAGATATCGGTCTTGCGGGTCGGGATGGTGGTGTTCCGCTGGATGAGCGCGGTGGCCACGCCGCCGAGCGTCTCAATGCCCAGCGTCAGGGGTGTCACGTCCAGCAAAAGCACGTCCTTGATCTCGCGCGAGAGGACGCCGGCCTGGATCGCCGCCCCCACCGCCACGACTTCATCCGGGTGTACGCTCTTGTTTGGCTCCTTGCCGAAGAGCTGCTTCACCACCTCCACCACCCGCGGGATGCGAGTGGACCCGCCCACCAGAACCACTTCATCAATCTTATCCGGGTTGAGCCCAGCGTCGGTGAGCGCCTGCTTGCAGGGGCCAACGGTGCGCTGAATGATCTCCTCCATCAACTGCTCGAGCTTCGCCCGGCTGAGTTTCAGCAACAGGTGCTTGGGCCCGGAAGCGTCGGCGGTGATGAACGGGAGGTTGATCTCGGTCTCCATCACCGTCGAGAGTTCGCACTTTGCCTTCTCCGCCGCTTCCCTCAGGCGCTGCAGCGCCATTTTGTCTTTCGAAAGGTCAATCCCCTGGTCTTTCTTGAATTCAGAAACGATCCAGTCCATTACCTGGACGTCAATGTCGTCGCCACCCAGGTGCGTGTCGCCGGTCGTCGCTTTCACCTGGATCAGCTCTTCGCCCACCTCGAGGATGGAGATGTCAAAGGTTCCGCCGCCAAAGTCATAAACAGCGATTGTCTCGTCTTTCTTCTTGTCCAGCCCATAAGCCAGCGCAGCGGCCGTCGGCTCGTTGATGATGCGGACGACCTCAAGCCCGGCAATTTCCCCGGCTGCTTTCGTCGCCTGCCGCTGGCTGTCGTTGAAATAGGCAGGAACGGTGATCACCGCCTTGGTGACCTTCTCGCCCAGATAATCTTCGGCCGCTTGCTTGAGCTTTTGCAGGACCATCGAGGAAATTTCAGGCGGAGAGTAGTCCTTGCCCATGATCTCGACCCGTGCGTCCCCATTCGGGCCGCCTACGATTTTAAAGGGAAGCCGCTTTCTCTCTTCTCCAACCTCTTCGAGGCGTCGCCCCATGAAGCGCTTGATGGAATAGACTGTGTTCTCCGGGTTGGTGATAGCCTGGCGCCTGGCTAACTGGCCCACCAACCGCTCGCCACTCTTGGTAAAGCCCACCACCGAGGGCGTCAGACGGCTTCCTTCCTGGTTGGGGACCACCACCGGCTCACCTGAAATGACGCAGGCAACGACCGAGAAGGTCGTCCCAAGGTCGATGCCGATAATCTTGCTCATGGAAAAGCCTCCTGAAAGCTACAACTAGCCCAAAATCTAAAGGATACGTAACATTCTTCCGGGCCACATCTTAGCAAGTAATGATTATATGAATTGAGTCCTCTCCTGTCAAGGATAATTCTATGGCTCCTCCGCAGGTTCCCAAGTTGTTCCTTTTTTGTTACTTGCGGGACAAGGCTCCTGAGAGTACCCTGGCTGGACGGCACTAACACGTGGTATGAAACTCGATAGAGCATCGGAGGCGGGGCCAGCGTACGGACGGCTATCGCCCAAAGAATTGCAGCGTCGCGCAAGCCAAGGGCTCGAACTCCTCCGGGCCTGCACCGTCTGCCCGCGCGACTGTCAGGTAAACCGGCTCGACAACGCATTTGCCGTGTGCAAGACGGGACGTTACGCCCAGGTGGCCAGCTATGGCCCGCACTTTGGCGAGGAGGATTGTCTGCGCGGGCGGCGCGGCTCCGGCACGATCTTCTTTTCCTACTGCAATCTCCGCTGCGTGTTTTGCCAGAACTTTGACATCAGTTGGAAGGGGAACGGCACCGGCGCGCCGCCCGAGCGGCTGGCGGAGATGATGCTCGAACTGCAGGACCAAGGCTGCCACAACATCAACTTGGTGACGCCGGAGCACGTCGTGCCCCAGATTTTGGAGGCGTTGGTGATGGCAGTTGCCCGGGGACTGCGCTTGCCTCTGGTGTACAACACCAGCGCTTACGATTCCATGGATAGTCTGTGGTTACTCGACGGCGTGGTGGACATCTACATGCCCGATTTCAAATTCTGGGATACGGAAATGGCGCGCAAGTATTCCCGTGCTCCCGACTATCCCGAGGTGGCTCGCCGGACGATCAAGGAGATGCACCGGCAGGTAGGTGAACTGGTGCTGGACGAAGAAGGGGTGGCGACCCGCGGGGTTCTTTTACGCCACCTGGTCATGCCGGGAAACGTGGCCGGCACGCGCGAGGTGTGCCGCTGGATCGCTCGAGAACTGAGTCTGGATACGTACGTCAACATTATGGCGCAGTATTACCCGGCGGGAAAAGTCAGCGGCACCGAATATGCCGAAATCGCTCGCCGCGTGACACCCGAGGAATATGGGCTAGCCCTCCGCGAGGCGATCGAAGCGGGCCTGCGCCGGCTCGACGCGCGCCGGCCAAGCTACGCTGTGCTTTAGAAGCCTGCCTCTTCCGCCTGCGTGATATGATGCCAGCTTGGTGAAAAGCCTCGACGAATATCTTGAGCTGGCGGCGAAGGCTCACGGCCACACTTGCGCCGGCCAGGTGCTTGGCGTGCGGCTGGCGATGATGGGCCTGCGCGAGATCGGGATCGAAGACCCGATCAAGGAGCGCAAGCGGCTCATCACCTTTGTCGAAATTGATCGCTGCGCGACGGATGCCGTGTCGCTCGTCACCGGCTGCCGGCTGGGAAAGCGCGCGCTCAAGTACGTGGACTACGGCAAGGTCGCCGCCACCTTTGTGGACCTCCAAACGGGCCGAGCCATCCGCATTGTCGCCAAGGAGGGCTCAAAGCAGCGGGCCCGGGAGATGTTTCCCTCGCTCGACAAGGAGCGCGGCCAGCGGCAAGCCTATCGCCTGATCCCTGAAGAAGAACTTTTTGAGAAGCAGTGGGTGCAGGTCAAGCTCGACGAGAAGGACTTGCCCGGCTACCGCGGGCCGCGAGTGGCGTGCTCGAAATGTGGCGAGGGGATCAACTTTGGCCGCCAGCGGGTCGTGGACGGCAAGGCCCTGTGTCGCGCCTGTGCCGGAGAATCGTATTACGAGCTACTGAGGTAGCTCATGAGCGGCTGGGCGTCTGCCGCTGCGAACGGCTGACCCCCTACCGCGGTCGCAACAACTGAAAGAAGCTCTGCGCCTCCACCAGTCGCGTACCGAAAAAGTTCTGCCAGACGCCGAGGAGCAGGAAGGGCAGGACGCAGGCAAGCGCCCAAAGTTTGGCGCCTCCGGAGACCTTCTCCTCCGGTTCCCAGCGGAAGAGCCGCCAGGAAATTCCAAATCCAACCGCGAACGCAACCAGCAAGGCCGCGACCTCCGGGAGAAGATGTCGCGTGCTGACGCCGCGCAGCATTACCCCTTGTAACGCAGTGACCAGGTAGGTGGCCGGGAGGAACAGCGCGAAGCGCTGCACCCAAGGGGGCAGCATGGGCAGCGGGATCGTCGCGCCAGAAAGAAAGAGCAGCGCAAACCAGAATAGATTGTTGATGACCTGAGTCTCCTGCATCGTGTTGGCCACCGATGCGATGATGAGCCCGAGCGCGGAAAAGGCGATCAGCCCAAGCGTGCTCCAGAAGGCAATCGCCAGAGGATTCGCCGGCCAGGGCATTTTGAAGAGCCAGTGGGCGCCGGCGAACTCGATGAGGATGACGGGAATCTGGAAGAGATAATTCGCCAGGATGCTGGAGCCGAGCATGTGGCCGGCGCCGATGGGGGCGAGGCGAAACCGGCGGAGGATGCCGCGCTCCCGGCTCATCACCAGTTGAATTCCCAGGCCCCAGAAGCCGCTGCCCATGACGGTCAGCGTCACCACCGGGCCCATCAAGTAGGAGGTCGCCTGGGGGTCGCTCCCGGCAAGCAAGCCGCCATAGACCAAGAGAAACACCAGCGGGAAAATGAAGGTGAAAAAGAGGGCGGCGCGATTGCGGGCCACCAGCCGCAAACGCAACGCGGTAAGTCGCCAGAGCTTCATCAGTCGCGCAACCGCCGCCCGGTTATCTCGATGAAAACGTCCTCCAGGCTGGGCCGGGCGATGTGGAGGTCCAATAGCTCGTTCTCGACAGCTTCCAGGAACTTCACCAGCGCCACCAGCGACCGGGCTGGCTGGCTGGAATAAAGCAGGTAGCCGCCGTCGGCGGCGTGGACGTCCGCCACCGCTTCCAGATCCATGAGCTTATAGACATCGGCCGGGCGAGCGAGCCTGATTTCCAGCCGGCAATGGCTTCCGGAGCGTCCGGTGAGCGCCCGCGGGGTGTCGAGGGCGATCAGTTTGCCAAAATCCATGATGGCCACGCGGTCGCAGAGCATTTCGGCTTCCTCGATGTAGTGCGTGGTGAGGAGGACGGTTCGGCCTTCGCGCTTCATCTCACGGATCACGTCGTAAATTTCACGGCGCACCTGGGCGTCGAGCCCGGCTGTCGGCTCGTCCAGCAAAACCAATTCCGGATCGTTCACCAGCGCCAGCAAGAGCGCCAGCCGCTGTTTCTGGCCGCCGGAGAGGCTGTCATAAAAGGCATCAGATTTTTCTTCGAGGCCAAAGCGGCGCAGGAGTTCCATCGACGAGCGGCGCTTGCGGTAAAGGCTGCCGAAGAGTTCGACAGCTTCCCCGGCGGTCATCTTGTCGGACAGGACGGTGGACTGGAGTTGCGCCCCGATGCGCTGTTTCACCTCATGGGAATCGCGCCGGGGATCCAGGCCGCAAACGCGAACCTCGCCGGCGTCGGCCTGGCGGAGGCCTTCGAGGATTTCGATGGTTGTCGTCTTGCCGGCACCGTTTGGGCCGAGCAGTCCGAAGACCTCGCCGCGATGGATTTCGAAATCAATTCCCCGGACCGCTTCCACCTTGCCATAGCGCTTGACGAGTCTCGATACGCTGACGATCGCTTCAACGGTCACGAATCCCCCGCAATGCAAGGCGGAGCCGAGCAAATTCCCCATTCTATGTGGCACGAAGCAGGGAATCAATCGGCAGTTGCCCGTGGCGCTTTCCCATGAAGCGAGGTGGACGTTTGACACCCTTCGTTCCCCCCACCTAGAATTCTTCCGACATGAGCATCTTTCCGCCGCTGCCGCCGATTACGGTTCGCGGCAAGGAATATTTCGGGAAAATCATTTTCGTCTTTCTTCTCTTCTTTTCTATTGTGATCGGCGTCCTAACGGGGCTGCTGTTTGTGTACAAGAGCGATCTGCCGGAGGTCCATGCGCTTGAAACCTATCGCCCCGGCGTCATCACGGAGCTGTACTCGGACGAAGGGCAAGTGATCGGCAGCTTCGCGCTCCAGCGGCGCGTCATTGTCACCTACCAGCAGGTTCCGGCCGTTCTGCGCAATGCCATCCTGGCGACCGAGGACAAGAATTTCTTTAGCCACTGGGGCATTGACGTGCCGCGGCTGATTCGCGCGGCGACGAAGGACCTGATCAAGCTCCGCCGGGCCGAGGGCGCCAGCACCATCACCATGCAGCTCACCCGCGTTTTGTTCTTGACACCCGAGAAGAGCTTCAAGCGCAAGATGCAGGAGATGCTGCTGGCGGTGCAGATCGAGCGAGCCTTTTCCAAGCAGCAGATTTTCACCCTGTATGCCAACCAGATTTATCTCGGCCACGGCAACTATGGCTTTGCCGCGGCAGTGGAATTCTACTTTGGAAAAAAGTTGAACGAGCTCACCCTGCCTGAGGCGGCGACGCTGGTGGCGCGCATCCGGGGGCCGGGCTATTCGCCCCTGCTCTATCCCCAAAGAGCGCTCGAGCGTCGGAATCTGGTGCTGGAGCGGATGCGCGTGGAAGGATTCTTGACCAAGGCGGAAGCGCAAGCGGCCAAGCAGGCGCCCCTGGACCTCCATGTGCAATATCCTCGCAACGACCTGGCTCCCTATTTTGTGGAAGAGATTCGCCGCTATCTCGAACGAACCTACGGGACGGAGGCAGTCCACGAAAAGGGCTTGCGGGTTTACACCACGCTCAACCTTGCCCTGCAGCAGGCGGCCAACCAGGCCGTCTTCAACGGCCTGCGCGCCTACGACAAACGACACGGCTGGCGGGGCGCGCCTCGTAACATCCTCAAGGAGAAGCTCGGCACGCTCGAAAGCTACGCCGACGAGGATTGGCGACGACCAGTTGAAAAGGGCAAGTGGGTTAACGGCTTGGTCGTGAGCGTCACCTCGTCAGCGGCGACGGTCAAGCTCGGACCTTACACCGCCACCGTCAGTGCGCCCGACTTTGCCTGGACGGGCAAGAAATCGCCGCGCGAGATATTTGAGGTGGGCGACCTGGATCTCTTTCGGGTTGTGGAGCTGAGCGGCAAGACGGCTCGCGTGCAACTGGAACAGAAACCGGCGGTGCAGGGCGCGCTGGTTGCCATTGAGAATCAAACGGGTGAAATCAAGGCCATGGTTGGCGGTTATAGTTTTGAAGAGAGCAAGTTCAATCGTGCCACGCAGGCTCTGCGCCAGGCGGGCTCTTCCTTCAAGCCCTATGTTTACGTCACCGCCTTCGAGCAGGGGCTGACGCCCTTTGAGACGGTGGTGGACGCGCCCATCAGCTATCCCACCCCGCAGGGCATTTGGGCGCCGCGCAACTACGACCACAAGTTTGAAGGCACCATTACCTATCGCCGGGCGCTGGCTGAATCCCGCAACATCCCAGCCATCAAAGTAGCCGAGCGGGTGGGCATGAAAAACGTGGTCGAGGTGGCGCATCGTTTTGGGATCACCTCGCGGTTAGAACCCTTTCTAGCGGTGGCCATCGGCGCCGCTGATCTGACCCTGCTCGAGCACACCTCGGCCTACGCTGCCTTTCCCAACGATGGCGTCCGGGTGGATCCCTTCTACATCCGCAAGGTGACAAGCTACGATGGCACCAGCCTGGAGGAGCATAAACCGACCGTGCACGACGTGGTCGCCCCGGCCGTCGCAAGAACGATGGTGGCCGCGCTCAGTGACGTCATTAACTTTGGCACCGGCGTGCGCGCCAAGAGCCTCGGCCGGCCGCTGGCAGGCAAGACGGGCACAACGAATGAGTGGAGCGACGCCTGGTTTATTGGCTTCAGCCCGTCGCTGACCTGCGGCGTCTGGGTAGGGTTTGATGACAAGCGGCTTTCCCTCGGCAAAGGCGAAACGGGCGCCCGGGCGGCGTTGCCCATCTGGGCCGACTTCATGCAAGCGGAGCTTGCCGGTCGGCCGGTAGAAGCTTTCCCGAACGTCGTTGCGCTAGGCGACTGGCCCCAGGCCAAATCGGTGAGGGTCGATACGCCGGACGAAGCTCCCGCCACGCACGAGGAAGAGGAAGAGAAGCCCCCGCCCCCGCCGCCTGCGCCAGCTCTTCCTGCTTCTGCCCCTAGCGGTCGCAACGGAGCATAGCCCCGGGGTATCCTTCCAACTATCTCCACCGCGAAACTTATCTTGCCTCCTCTTGTCGGAATGACTGCCGGGCAGAGTAGCACACCGCCTTCTTGGCTGCTCTAGCTCGCCCACCCTTGGGCTACTCGAGCTTGGGCAGACTGGGAATGGCATCGGCGCTCACTTTTTCTGCTTGCGGAAATGATCCCAGCCAAGCGGAAGGAGCGGCTCAAGTCGGCCGTCCTTCTGGACAAGGTAGATGCCGGGGTCGCGCGTCACGCGACCAATGCGAGTCAGCGGCACACCAGCAAGCCTCCTGGGTACGCGGCGCCTCCGGTGGGAGGGAACCGTGAACAGCAACTCGTAGTCCTCTCCGCCATGCAAAGCGAATTGGATCGGGTCGAGATGGCGAGTGGCGCGCTCATGAGGCAGCTTAGGTGCCGGAAGCTCGGAGCTTTCCACCAAGGCGCCGACCCGACTGGCGCGGCAGAGATGGTGCAAATCTGTGGACAGACCATCGCTCAAGTCAATCATGGCGGACGGCAACCTCAAACGTGCCAGTTCCAGCGCCAGCCGACAACGGGCTTCCGGGTAGAGATGCTGGCGAAGGTCTTGTCGCAGCCGTCTGTCTTGTGGTTTTGCCCCCCGCCGGATCAGCTCCAGCCCCAGGGCCGCCCGCCCAAGCTTCCCCGAAACGAAGATGTCATCCCCGGCCCGAGCACGGCTGCGGAGGACGGCCTGACCTCGCCTGACTTGGCCAACCACGGTTACGTCAGCCGCGAAGGCATGCCCGCCAATACTGGTGTCTCCGCCTGCGACCCGGAGACCGATCCGGCGACAGGCCACCCGAACCCCACTTAAAAACTCCTCGAGCCAACGTTCGGGTGTGTTTCGCCGAAGCGATAGAGAGAGAAATACCGCCAGCGGCCTGGCGGCCATGGCAGCTAGGTCGGAAGCCCCACGCATGATCGCCTTGAAACCGATCACATCGGGCGGGTGAATCTTCGGCAGAAAGTGAACCCCCTCTACAAAAAGATCGGTGGTGATTACTGGTTCATGACCTGGCAAAAGCCGCAGCACGGCGGCGTCATCTCCGAGCCCTACCACAAAATGGAGGGAGTGAGTGGGAAGCTTCCGTTGCAACCAATCCATCCATTCCACTTCACTCTGCATAACACATTGATTCTACTGCCTTGACTAGATTTTGTCTTGACATTATGAGGTCATATACGTACCATGTAGGCCGATTTGGAGAGTGTCTCTCTGGTTTCCGTTAGTTCGCCGGTTGTATTGGTTCGGTTCTAACGATTTGTCGCGTCGAAAGCAAGCGGCAGCCAGCCCGAAAGAAAATAGATTGGCTGAGGGGTAAAACCGCATGGAGACGCGCTACTATACCTTCCTAGTGGCGACTGACAGGCGCGGCCACCTCCGCAAAATCCGCGTTTCCGCCTATCTACTTCATCTCCTTGTAGTTGCCGCGCTGGTAGGCGCGGTTACCATTGTTGCCGCTCTGAGTTCCTACACCCGGATGCTCTGGAAGGCCGCCAGCTACAACGCTCTCAAGGAAGAGAAGGATACCCTGAAAGAGCGTTACACGCAGCTTCAAGCCATGGTCACTGACACCAATCAAAAGCTCTCCTCTCTCCAGTCCCTCGCCACCGAAGTAGCCACGACCTATGGGGTCGTACGCTTTCGCCAGACCCCCTTTGGCCTCGCGGAAGGCCGCCCGGGCAGCCGAGCTGAATTTGATGTCACGATGGAGCAATTCCGCTTCCTGGCGGATAACGCCGCCACCGTTTCCCTGGGTGCCGATCGTCTTCAGTTGATACCCTGGAAGCGCTGGCAAGAGCTATCGGCGGCTCCCTCGACCTGGCCGGTGCTCGGCCGCATCACCGGTTCGTTTGGCGAACGCCTGGATCCTTTTAACGGAGGGGGCGCTTTTCATTCGGGCATAGACATCTCGGCCACCTATGGCGAGGCGGTGGTGGCTGCGGCTGATGGCTGGGTTGCCGCCGCTGAAGAAAAGATCGGCTATGGCCGCGTCGTGGTGGTGAACCACGGCTTCGGCTTTTCCTCCTGGTATGCTCATCTCTCCCGGTTTGCCGTACACTCCGGTCAGCCGGTGAGGCGGGGCACCACAGTGGGATACGTGGGTTCGAGCGGTCGAGCCACGGCGGCACACCTTCACTTCGAGGTTCGGGTTAACGATACGCCGGTCAATCCTTGGCGCTATCTGGGCGGTGCCAGCCGAGCTAGCGTTCCGACGGCAGGCTCAACCTCCGTCGCTGGTTCGTAGTTCCAGCCTGGTTTGCGGGTGATTCCACCAATTGCGAAGTGATTTGGGCCTTCAGCATGATCCGCCGGCCCGCCTGATTCCATTGAACTCCATCCAGAAATTCGCGCAAGACTTTGACGTCAGGTGGTGTTGACCGGTTGGGGGAAGCAAGCCTGGCCCGGGCGACCCACAACCATCCCCCCGACGCCGTCCTGGGCGGCCTCGGCCGCGGGCACAGTGTCAAACAAGCCCTCGGCGGCAACCCCTTTAAAGTTTGGGGGAAAGCCAAGGGCCAGGGGTTGCGGAAGCTGGATGCAAAAGTGCCGAAGGAAGCGAAAGGCTGTTGCAATTCGTTAGCCTCCGTGTTAACGTTTTAAGGTTTTGGATAGCGCTGGCGTAGCTCAGTTGGTAGAGCATCTGATTTGTAATCAGAGGGTCGTGGGTTCGAATCCCTCCGCCAGCTGGAGTAAGGGCGATTCGGCGCACGGCTTCACTTAAACTCAAATTTCCTGCATGGTTCGCCGAGGTGTCAGCGAAACATGCTGGCTTTTGTGGAGCGGACGTGCCCGCACGTGGAACGAGCTGGCTCGCGCGGATCACTCCGTGGGCAGAGTCCTCCGATTACATCGGGGAGGTCACCGTTTGAATCGCCGCGGGCCCCGACTCGTCGGGGCGGGCAGGCGAGGAGTTTTGGCCCGGGTAGCTCAGTTGGTAGAGCGTATCCTTGGTAAGGATAAGGTCACCGGTTCAATCCCGGTCCCGGGCTCCACGCACCAGGTCGTGGACGGGTGGCCGAGTGGCTAATGGCAGCAGACTGTAAATCTGCCGCCCCTTGCGGGCTACGGAGGTTCGAATCCTCCCCCGTCCACCACTTCTTGGGCTGGACCCTTGAGGCGAAACGGTGCTTGCGTTGCGGCGTGCTGGCGGGAGTAACTCAGTGGTAGAGTCGCAGCCTTCCAAGCTGCCGGTCGCGGGTTCGATTCCCGTCTCCCGCTCCAATATTTGAGCAACCGATTTTGTGCTGAGCGGACCCGGGCTCCAGGAGATCGAAAGTTCGTTTGAAGGTGGCAATCATACGCCAGCATAGTTGATGGTGCCGCGTTGCGGCCACTCTGAGGGAGAGGGGAGGAGTTTGTAATATCCGAAACGGATCCGCGCAGGGATTTCTGAGAAGCGGAGCAAAGATCGCCGCGGCGACTTCGGGCAAGGCCATCCTTAAGCCAGCGCCCGCAAGTTCTCATGGATTATCCGCCAGACTTTGCAAAACAACCGGCTCCTCGAGGATTTCCCCGACCTCAAGCTTGGCCAGTGGCTCATTGTAGAAATGGGGTGGACGTTCATCGTTAGGAGACTGCGCAATGGCGAAGGAAAAATTTGAGCGGACGAAGCCGCACGTAAACATCGGCACCATTGGCCACATTGACCACGGCAAGACGACGCTGACCTCGGCGATCACCAAGGTCTTGGGGAAGACCGACCCGAAGGTGGCGTTTCGGTCGTTCGATTCGATTGACAACGCGCCGGAGGAGCGGGCGCGGGGGATCACGATTGCGGTGGCGCACGTGGAGTATCAGACGCCGAACCGGCACTATGCCCACATTGACTGTCCTGGGCACGCCGACTACATCAAGAACATGATCACCGGGGCGGCGCAGATGGACGGGGCGATTTTGGTGGTGGCGGCATCGGACGGGCCGATGCCGCAGACGCGGGAGCACATTTTGCTGGCGCGGCAGGTGGGGGTGCCGTGCATCGTGGTGTTTCTGAACAAGTGTGACATGGTGGACGACCCGGAGTTGCTGGACCTGGTGGAGCTGGAGGTGCGGGACTTGCTGAAGAGCTACGGATTTCCTGGGGATCAGGTGCCGGTGGTGAGGGGATCGGCGTTGTTGGCGGGGCAAGGGGATCCGAAGTGGGAGAAGGGGATAGTGGAGTTGATGGAGGCGGTGGACAAGTACGTGCCCTTGCCGAAGCGGGAAGTGGAGAAGCCGTTTTTGATGCCGATTGAGGATATTTTTTCGATTTCGGGGCGGGGGACGGTGGTGACGGGGAGAGTGGAGCGAGGGAAGGTGAAGGTGGGGGAAGAGGTGGAGATCGTGGGGTTCCGGCCGACGCTGAAGCGGGTGGTGACGGGAGTGGAGATGTTCCGGAAGCTGTTGGACGAGGGGATGGCGGGGGACAACATTGGGTTATTGTTGCGGGGGACGGAGAAGGAGGAAGTGGAGCGGGGTCAGGTGGTGGCGTGGCCGGGGTCGATCACGCCGCACACGAAGTTCAAGGCGGAGGTGTACGTGCTGACGAAGGAAGAGGGGGGGCGGCACACGCCGTTTTTCAGCGGGTATCGGCCGCAGTTTTACTTTCGGACGACGGACGTGACGGGGGACGTGAAGCTGGCGGCGGGGGTGGAGATGGTGATGCCGGGGGACAACGTGACGGTGGACGTGCAGTTGATCACGCCGGTGGCGATGGACAAGGGGTTGCGGTTTGCGATACGAGAAGGCGGGCACACCGTAGGAGCAGGAGCGGTCACCGAGATCGTGGAGTAGCTTGCGATGCGCGAAATCATCACGCTGCAATGCAGCGACTGCAAAAATCGAAATTACACGACGACCAAGAACCGCAAGAAAAATGCCGACCGCATGGAGTTGCGGAAATTTTGTCCGGCGTGCCGGAAGCATACCGCGCATAAGGAAGTGAAGTGAGCGGTTGAAGGGAGAGTGGCGAAGGGAGCGCCCTCCGGCTGGTTTCGGGGCAAAGGGGAGTAGGTTCAACGGTAGACCGCCGGTCTCCAAAACCGGATGTGGGGGTTCGAATCCCTCCTCCCCTGCCAATCCCGACGCCTGGGGATAGGCCGTGGGGGAAGGGGAAAGGCGGCGGGAAACCAAGCGATGGCCGACACGAAGGTGAAAGATATGTCGAATGCAGCGGGGGCGTTGTCCGGCTGGGTGGAAAAGCCCAAGGCCGGGCTGGGGCGAGTGCGCGAATTCTTCCACGATGTGCGGATGGAGTTGCGCCACGTGACCTGGCCGAGTTGGAACGACGTGCGTGCCACCACCCTCGTCGTCATCGTGACGGTCTTCTTCTTCGGACTCTACTTCTGGCTGGTGGACAACGGGGTGCAGCGCGCAGTCCAGTTTATTTTTGAGAAATTCAAGCCGTAAAGGGACGCGATGCCGAAACAGTGGTACATCGTTCATACCTACTCGGGATTTGAGAGGAAAGTGGCCGATTCGCTCAAAGGCCGGATCCAGGCCTTTGCGCTCGAAGACAAGATCGGCGATGTCATGATCCCCATCGAGAAGGTTGTCGAGATCCGGGGCGGGAAAAAGGTTGAGGCCAGCAAGATGTTCTATCCCGGCTACGTGCTGGTCGAGATGGAAATGGACGATTACACCTGGCATGTGGTGCGCAACACCCCGCGCGTGACCGGGTTCGTCGGGACGGGCCAGACGCCCACGCCGCTCAGCGAAGAGGAAGTGAACCAGATCTTGCATCGGGTGACGACGGCTGCCGACAAGCCGAAGCCGCGGCTGTCCTTTGAGCGCAACGAGCAGGTCAAGATCACTGACGGACCCTTCACCAATTTCAATGGAGCGGTGGAAGAGGTCAATCCCGAACGCAACACGCTCAAGGTGATGGTTACGATTTTCGGCCGGGCAACCCCGGTGGAACTCGATTTCTTGCAAGTGGAGAAGATTCTTTAGTCGGGATCCGGAAGGGTTTCGCTCGATAGAGACTTAAGACATGGCGAAGAAAATGGTAGCTCAGGTGCGCGTGCAGGTTGCTGCCGGGAAGGCCACTCCGGCTCCCCCCGTGGGACCCGCTCTCGGGCAGCACGGCATCAACATCATGGAGTTTTGCAAGCAGTTCAATGCCAGGACCTCGGCAAGAGATCAAGAGGGATTGATCATTCCGGCGGTCGTGACAATCTATAGCGATCGGTCGTTTACGTTCATCACCAAGACCCCGCCGGCGTCGGTGTTGCTCAAGCGCGCCGCCAATATCGCCAAGGGCTCGGGCGAGCCGAACAAGACCAAAGTGGGCACGGTCACGCTCAAGCAGGTAGAGGGGATCGCCAAGCTGAAGATGGCGGATCTGAATGCCACCAGGCTGGAGGCGGCCGTCTCCATGATCAAGGGCACCGCCCGGAACATGGGCATCGAGGTGGTGGAGTAGCCAAGCCGTTCCTGGGATCGTATGCGACGGCGAGGGCATGCATGCCGATGCATGTCGCCTTCGGTTGCGCGACCGGAAACAAACGCGGAGATCGTAAAATGCCTCACGCCGGAAAGAAATTCTTGAGCGCCAAAAAGCAGGTGGAGGCCCGGCCCTATCCACTCCTGGAAGCCACCGAGCTGCTCCAGAAGGTCAAGTACGTCAAGTTCGATGAGTCGGTGGACCTGGTGATGAACCTGAACGTGGACCCAAAGCACGCCGACCAAATGGTGCGCGGCACCGTTGTCCTGCCGCACGGCCTGGGAAAATCCAAGCGCGTGCTAGTCATTGCTTCCGGCGAAAAGGTCCATGAAGCCGAGCAGGCTGGCGCCGACCACGTTGGTGGCGAAGAGATGGTCCAGAAGATCCAGGAAGGCTGGACGGAATACGAAGCGGTCATCGCCACCCCGGACATGATGAAGGCGGTGGGCCGTCTCGGCAAGGTGCTTGGCCCGCGCGGGCTGATGCCAAATCCCAAAACGGGAACCGTCACGTTTGAAGTGGCCAAGGCGGTGAAGGAAATCAAAGCCGGCAAGGTCGAGTTCCGCGTGGACAAGGCGGGCATTATCCATGCTCCGGTCGGCAAGCTGTCTTTTGCGGCCAACCAATTGGCGGAGAACGCGCAGACGTTGATTGCGGCGGTGGTGAAAGCGAAGCCGTCGGCGGCCAAAGGCCGCTATGTGAAACGGATCACGCTCACTTCCACGATGGGCCCGGGGATTCCGATTGACCTGGCCATTGCGGAGGCCGCCGCAACCTCTGCGGCCTAGCTGGGTGCTCGAAAAAGCCCGGCGGCCCGCCCGAGCGTTGCCGACGCGGGGCTCATCGACAAGCGGGACAAGGAAGAGAGACGTGGTCAAGAAACGGGCAGAAAAGAAAACCGAAGTGGAGAAGCTCAATGCCGAACTGCTGCAGACCTCGAGCTTGATCCTGTCTTCTTTCCAGGGGCTGAAGGTTTCGCAGGACAACGACCTGCGGCGAGCCATTGAAAAGGTTGGCGGGAGATACCGCGTCGTGAAAAACACGCTCGTCGAGCGCGCTGCCAGGGGAACAGCCGCGGCGGATTTGCTGAAAGGCCTGACCGGCACCAATTCGATTGCCTACACGCAGGCCGACGCGGTGCAACTGGCGAAGGCGTTGACGAAGTATGCCAGGGATAACCCGGCTTTTTCTTTTAAGGCAGGCTTGATCGAAGGTCGTGTGGTCTCGCTCCAGGAGATTCAGCAACTGGCGACCCTGCCCAGCCGGGAAGAGTTGATGGCCAAGCTGCTCTACCTGATCAGCTCGCCGGCCCGGCGGCTGGCGGGTGCCCTTCAGGGGGTGAGTCGCAATCTGGCAGTGGTCGTTAAGCAGGCGGTGGAAGAAAAGAAATTTGCCGGCTAGCCCGGTGCGATAGGGAGTCCGAAACCCGTAGGCCAGCCCCGAAAAAATCGGGGCCGAACGACCAAGAGCTCTTGAGAATTCAGAAGGAGGATGCAATCGCAATGGCAGACAAAGTGAACAAGCTGCGCGACGAGATCAAGGGCCTGACCCTGCTCGAGGCAGCGGAATTGGTCAAAGGACTGGAGGAGGATCTTGGGGTGTCGGCAGCCGCCGCTGCCCCGGTGGTCTTGACCGGCGCGGCTGCTGGCGCAGCGGCTGCTCCCGCGGAAGAGCAGACCGAATTCTCAGTCGTACTTTCCGAAGTAGGCCCGAACAAGATCAACGTGATCAAGGCGGTCCGCGAAGTCACCAGCCTGGGCCTTAAAGAGGCCAAGGATCTCGTGGAAGGCGCGCCCAAGCCGGTCAAAGAGGGCATTAACAAAGACGAAGCGGCAGCCATCAAGAAGAAGTTCGAGGACGTCGGCGCAAAGGTCGAGATTAAGTAAGAAGCTCGGTTGCAAACGGCTGGAGTTCCATCCCGAAGCTTTATCGTCCCGATTCCGTCGGGGAGGCTCTGGTGTGCCCTGCCCGGCGGACGAGGCCTGCTTCCAAGGGAGACGCCTTCTGAACTTTTTTGGCTTGCGCCGGAGCCGCCTCGGGCGGATCGGTGTTTCCGTGCGCAAGGCGAGGCTTTTTTTCCGAAACGTTTTGATCCGAAAGTGAGGTAGTCGGCATGGCGGACCTAAAGAACCAGCACAGGGAACGCGAACGGATCGATTTTTCGAAAATCCAAACGACGATCCAGATTCCGAACCTGATCGAAGTCCAGAAAAAGTCCTACCAGCGTTTCCTGCAAATGGAGTTTTTGCCGAACGAGCGCGAAGACACCGGCTTGCAGTCGGTCTTCAGCTCGGTGTTTCCCATCCAGGATTTCCGCGGGCTGTCTCAGCTCGACTTTGTGGACTATGCCATTGGCAACTGGGAATGCAAGTGCGGCAACCTGAAGGGGCTGCATCACCTGCGCGCCACCTGCCGAAATTGCGGCGCGACGGTCATCACCAACCCCTATCGCACCGGCGACGTCCTTTGCTCGAAGTGCGGCACCTTCAACAAGAACGTCGTCACCTTTTGCAACAAGTGCGGCGACCCGGTCGGGTTGCAGTTGAAATACGACGTCAACGAGTGCCAGGAGCGCAGCATGACCTATTCCGCGCCCTTGAAGGTCACTATCCGATTGACGATCTACGAAAAAGACCCCGACACCGGCGCCAAAACCATCCGCGACATCAAAGAGCAGGAGGTCTTCTTCGGCGAAATCCCGCTGATGACCGATAACGGCACGTTCATCATCAACGGCACCGAGCGAGTCATTGTCAGCCAGCTTCATCGCTCTCCGGGGGTCTTCTACGACTCGGCCAACAAGAAGACTTATTTCCTGGGCAAGATGATCCCCTATCGCGGCTCGTGGGTGGAATTTGAGTACGACAACAAGAACCTGCTCTACGTCCGCATCGATCGCAAGCGAAAGTTTGTGGGCACCGTCTTCCTGCGGGCGCTCGGACTCAAGTCGAACGAGGAAATTCTGCGAGCCTTCTATCAGGTGGAGCGCATCACCATGGAAGGCCGCAAGTTCTACTGGAACCTTTCTGAGGGCCTGGTCGGCCAGAAGCTGGCGCATGACATCAAGCATCCGCGCACCGGCGAGCTGCTTGTCCACGCCCACAAGCGCATCACCCCGCAGCTTTACAAAGAATTGCTCAAGGCCCACGTCCAGCGGGTGGAAGTCACCCCGGTCGATTTGCAAGGCGCGTTCACGGTGGCGGACATCATTAACCGCCAGACCGGCGAAGTGCTGATTGAGTCCAACCTGGAACTGGACGGCGACAAACTCGCCACCCTCCTGGATGCCGCCATTCCTGAAGTGGACGTCTTCTTCCCGGAGCGGGACGATATCGGCGTGGTTCTGAGCCAGACGCTCAAGAAGGATTCCATCCGCACGCCGCAGGAAGCGCTCGTCGAAATCTACCGGAAGCTTCGGCCGGGCGATCCGCCCACGCTGGAGACCGCGACCTCTCTCTTCCATGGGATGTTTTTTGACGCGCGCAAATACGACTTTTCCAAGGTGGGTCGCCTGAAGTTCAACATCAAGCTGGGCACGGAAAGGCCCCTCGACAAGCGCACCCTGGAGCCGAGCGATTTTTACGCCGCCATCAAATACCTTTTCAAGCTGCGCAAAAACATCGGCACCACCGACGATATCGACCACCTGGGAAACCGCCGCGTGCGCGCGGTCGGCGAGCTGCTGGAAAACCAGTTCCGCATCGGCCTGGTGCGCATGGAGCGCGCCATCAAGGAGAAGATGTCCGTTTTCCAGGAGATGTCCACCGCCATGCCGCACGACCTGGTCAACGCCAAGCCGGTGATGGCGGCGATCCGGGAGTTCTTTGGCAGTTCGCAGCTCAGTCAATTCATGGATCAGACGAATCCGCTGTCCGAGATCACCCACAAGCGGCGTCTCTCGGCGCTGGGGCCCGGGGGTCTGTCCCGCGAGCGCGCCGGATTCGAGGTGCGCGACGTTCACCCCACGCATTATGGCCGCATTTGTCCGATTGAGACTCCAGAAGGCCCGAACATCGGCTTGATCAGCTCGCTCTCCTGCTACGCCCGCATCAATGAGTTCGGCTTCATCGAGAGTCCCTACCGCAAGGTGCGCGAGGGGCGGATGATCGACTACGTCATGGTCACGAATGCCGGCGGGAGCGAATTCCGCGTCGGCGAAATTGTGGAGCGGCAAAAGGTCGAAGAGCTGAACAAGGTTCTGGGCAAGCGCAGCCAGATTGAATTCCAACCGCATTGCTTCTACCTCTCGGCATGGGACGAGGACCGCTACGTCATCGCCCAGGCCAATATCCCGCTCGACGATCGCGGCCGGATCATCCCTGAGCTGGTGAACGCTCGTCAGGCCGGCAATTTTGTGCTCAAGCAGCGCGAAGAGATTGACTACATCGACGTCTCGCCCAAGCAACTGATCAGCGTTGCCGCAAGCCTGATTCCCTTCCTCGAAAACGATGACGCCAACCGCGCCCTGATGGGATCGAACATGCAGCGCCAGTCGGTTCCGTTGCTCCGGGCGGAATCGCCGCTTGTCGGCACGGGCATGGAAGCCGTGACCGCTCGCGACTCAGGCGCGGTGGTGGTCTGCAAGCGCAGCGGCATTGTCGACAACATCGATTCCGAGCGCATCATTGTCCGCGTCGAGGGCGATCATTCTGGAGTCCTGTCGCGCGAAGTGGGCGCCGATATCTACCAGCTCATCAAATTCAAGCGTTCCAACCAGAACACCTGCATCAACCAGAAGCCGCTCGTCCACAAGGGACAGAAGGTGGTGCAAGGGCAGGTGCTGGCCGACGGGCCGTGTACTGATCGCGGCGAGCTGGCGCTGGGCCGCAACGTGCTGGTCGCCTTCATGCCCTGGCGCGGCTATAACTTTGAAGACGCCGTGCTGGTCAGCGAGAAGCTGGTGCGCGAGGATTACTACACCTCGCTCCACATCGAGGAGTTTGAGATCGAAGCGCGCGATACCAAGCTCGGCCCCGAAGATGTCACCCGCGACATCCCCAACATCAACGAGAGCTTCTTGCGGAACCTGGACGAGAGCGGCGTTATCCGCATCGGCGCCAACATCAAGCCGGGCGACATCCTGGTGGGCAAGGTCACCCCCAAGGGGGAAACCCAGCTCACCCCGGAGGAGAAGCTACTTCGCGCTATCTTCGGGGAAAAAGCCGGGGACGTTCGCGACGCTTCCCTCTTTTGCCCCCCGGGCATCGAAGGCACGGTGGTGGACGTCAAGATCTTTTGCCGCAAGGGCCAGGACAAAGACGAGCGCCATAAGGCCATTGAAGCAGCCCAGGTGGCCAAGCTGGAGAAGAACCTCGAAGACGAAATCCGCATCTTGACTGACGAGCGCTTGAAGCGGCTCACCGTTCTGCTCGGCGACCAGGAACTGATCACCGACTTGCACGATGAGAAGACGAACAAGCGCTTGCTGACCAAGGGCACCATCCTCACCCGCGAAATCATTGAGAAAATTAATACCCGCAACCTCAAGCGCATGAGGATGAAATCGAAAGACCTGGAGATCCTCGAGAAGATTGATGAGATTGAGGAAATGACCTCGCGGCAGATTGACGTTCTGCGGAAAATCACCGAGGAGAAGGTGGGCAAGCTCAAGAAGGGCGACGAGCTGCCGCCGGGCGTCATCAAGCTGGTGAAGGTGTACATCGCCATGAAGCGCAAGCTCTCGGTCGGCGACAAGATGGCGGGCCGCCACGGCAACAAGGGCGTCATCGCCAAGATTGTGCCGGAAGAGGAGATGCCCTACTTGCCCGATGGTACGGCCGTCGAAATCGTGCTCAATCCGCTGGGCGTGCCCTCACGCATGAACGTCGGCCAGATTCTGGAAACGCACCTCGGGTGGGCGTCCAAGGAATTGGGCCGCGCCGTGGCCGCGCTGCTTTCTGAGAAAGGCCGCACCGAAGCCCTGCGCAAGCGGCTTAAGGAATGGTTTGCGGAAAGCTCGCTCGCCGACCGGCTCGCCGAGATGACCGACGACGAGATGGTCGAACTGGCGCAGGGCATGACAGGCGGGGTTCCTTTCTCGACGCCGGTCTTCGACGGGGCGCGCGAGAGCGAAATCAAGAAGATGCTGCGGCTGGCCGGGTTGCCCGATTCCGGCAAGACGCTCCTCTACGATGGCATGACAGGTGAGGCCTTTGCTGAGCCCATCACCGTCGGCTATATCTACATGCTCAAGCTGTCGCATCTGGTGGATGACAAGATCCACGCCCGCTCGATCGGCCCCTATTCGCTCATCACCCAGCAACCCCTGGGAGGCAAGGCGCAGTTCGGCGGCCAGCGCTTTGGCGAAATGGAAGTCTGGGCGCTCGAAGCTTACGGGGCTGCCCACATCTTGCAGGAGTTGCTCACCGCCAAATCGGACGACGTCTATGGCCGCGCCAAAATCTACGAGGCGATCGTGAAAGGCGAACCGGTCATGGAGCCGGGCGTGCCCGAATCGTTTAATGTGCTGGTTCGCGAATTGCAATCGCTTTGTCTGGACGTGGAATTGATGAAGCGCCAGAAGCAACTGGCCGAGAAAGAGTAACGAGTTTCTTTCCGCCTCTGGCGGATGGGTTCCCTGAAGGAGGGTAAGACCTTGTATCGCAGCAGTCCTTACGATCGTGTCAGTCTGGTCGCCGATTTCGACTCCATTCGCATTAGCTTGGCCTCGCCGGAAAAAATCCGGTCGTGGTCGCACGGCGAGGTCACCAAGCCGGAAACCATCAACTACCGGACCTTCAAGCCGGAGCGCGGCGGACTTTTTTGTGCCAAGATTTTTGGCCCGGTGACCGACTGGGAATGCTTGTGCGGAAAATACAAGCGGATGAAGCATCGCGGGGTAATTTGCGACAAGTGCGGCGTGGAAGTGACCCTGAGCAAGGTGCGCCGCGAGCGCCTCGCCCACATCGAGCTGGCCGCGCCCTGCTCGCACGTCTGGTTCTTCAAGGGCCTGCCCAGCCGCATCGGCCATCTGCTGGACATCACCCTGCGCGAGCTCGAACGGGTGCTCTACTTTGAGGGCTACGTCGTCGTCGATCCGGGCGAGGTTCCGGGAATCAAAAAGAAGGAGACCCTCTCGGAGGAAAAGTACCGCGAGCTTCAAAAGGAATATCCCGGAAAGTTTCAAGCCGGGATGGGCGCCGAGGCCATCAAGGAATTGCTGAAGCGCGTGGACGTGGATGAGCTGAGCGAAGAGCTGCGCGCCAAGATGCGCAAGGACCCCTCCCTCCAGAAGCGCATCAAATACGCCAAGCGCCTGAAAGTGGTCGAGTCCTTCCGCAAGTCGGGCAACAAGCCGGAGTGGATGATCCTGGATGTGCTTCCCGTGCTGCCGCCGGAATTGCGCCCGCTGGTGCCGCTCGATGGCGGCAGATTTGCCACTTCTGACCTGAACGACCTTTATCGCCGGGTGATCAACCGCAACAACCGCCTGAAGAAGCTGATGGAGCTGCACGCCCCCGACGTGATTGTCCGCAATGAAAAGCGCATGCTCCAGGAAGCGGTGGACGCGCTGTTCGATAACGGCCGGCGCGGCCGCGTCCTGCGTGGCGCCAACAACCGCCCCCTCAAGTCGCTCTCCGACACGCTCAAGGGCAAGCAGGGCCGTTTCCGCCAGAACTTGCTGGGCAAGCGGGTGGACTACTCCGGTCGCTCCGTCATTGTGGTCGGTCCGGAATTGAAGCTAAACCAGTGCGGCTTGCCCAAGAAAATGGCGCTCGAATTGTTCAAGCCGTTCATTTATCACCGGCTCGAGCAATCCGGCCACTGCACCACCATCAAGCAGGCCAAGGAGTTGGTCGAGCAGCAGGAAGCGGTCGTTTGGGACATCCTGGAAGAGGTGATCAAGGATCACCCGGTCTTGCTGAACCGGGCGCCGACCTTGCACCGGCTTGGCATCCAGGCGTTTGAGCCCGTGCTGGTGGAAGGCAAGGCGATTCGCATTCACCCGCTGGTCTGCACCGCCTTCAATGCCGACTTCGATGGCGACCAAATGGCGGTGCACATCCCGCTCTCCCCGGAAGCGCAGGTGGAGGCGTCCGTCTTGATGCTCAGCTCGCGCAACATCCTCTCGCCGGCCAACGGCGGCCCGCTGGCGGTGCCCTCTCAAGACATGGTCCTCGGCATCTATTACCTCACCCGCTCCAAGCCCGGCACCAAGGGCGAGGGTCGAGCCTTCGGTGCGGTGGAAGAAGTGCTCCTTGCCCTTGACTCTGGCGAGGTGGAACTTCTTACCCCTATCCGTCTGCGTTATACCGGCCCGGTGATTGACCTGACCACCGCCTATGACGATCAGGACGTCATGCACACCGAGGCCATCACCAAGACGTCTCAGTTCATCAACACGAGCGTTGGCCGCGTGATTTTCAACGACCACCTCCCGGCAGGCTTCCCCTTCATCAACGGCTTGCTCAAGAAGAAGGGCGTGCAGAACCTCATCCAGTATTGCTATTTGCAATTGGGCCTGGAGCGCACCGTCGAGTTGCTCGATCAGCTCAAGGATCTGGGTTTCCTCTATGCCACCAAGGCCGGGATCTCGATCGGCATTGACGACCTGCTCATCCCGGCGAACAAACAGGCGCTGGTGGAAGCGGCTGAGAAGGAGGTTGTGGATGTCCAGCAGCAGTATCTCGACGGCGCTATCACGAACGGCGAACGCTATAACAAGGTAATCGCGATCTGGTCGGACGTGACCGAACGCGTGGCCGACGAAATGTTCAAGGCACTCGAGGAGAGCGACAAGCGCGGCCAGATCAACCCCATTTACATCATGGCCGACTCCGGCGCGCGTGGCTCCAAGCAGCAGTTACGCCAGCTTTCCGGCATGCGGGGCCTGATGGCCAAGCCTTCTGGTGAAATCATCGAAACCCCGATTACCTCCAACTTTCGCGAGGGCCTGACCGTGCTGCAGTACTTCATTTCGACGCACGGCGCTCGCAAGGGTTTGGCCGATACGGCGCTCAAGACGGCCGATTCGGGCTACCTGACGCGGCGGCTGGTGGACGTTGCTCAGGACGTGATCATCAGTGAATTTGATTGCCGCACCCTCGACGGTATTGTCGTCACCCCCATCGTGGAGGTGGGCGAGGTGGTGGAGCCGTTGCGCGATCGGATCGTCGGCCGCGTCTCCCTCGAGAAGATCAAAGACTATGAGGGCAACGTCATTGTCGAGGTCAACCAGGAGATCACCGAAGAGCTGGCCAACGCCATCCAGGCGGCTGGCATCGAGGAAGTCAAAATCCGTTCGGTGCTCACCTGCGAGTCGCGGCGCGGCGTTTGCGCGCGGTGCTATGGCCGCAACCTGGCCACCGGTCGCATGGTCGAGCTGGGCGAGGCCACCGGGGTCATCGCCGCCCAGTCGATCGGCGAGCCCGGCACCCAGCTCACCATGCGTACCTTCCATATCGGCGGCACCGCCACCCGCATCACCGAGCAAACCAAGCTCGAGGCTAAGAACAACGGCTTCGTCAAGTTTGTCAATCTCTCGGTAGTCGAGGGAAGGCAGGGCGACCTCGTGGTCATGAACCGCACCGGTTCCATCGCGGTGGTGGACGAGAAGAACCGCGAAAAGGAACGCTATGCGGTGGTCTACGGGGCGAAACTGAAGGTCGTCGATGGCCAGCCGGTCACCCTTGGCCTGACCCTGGTCGAATGGGACCCCTACACCTTCTCCATCCTGACGGAGTCGGGTGGCATCGTCCAGTTCAAGGATTTGCAACTCGGGGTGACCATCGATGAGCAGGTGGATGAAGTCACCGGCTTGTCGCAGCTCGTCGTCCAGGTTCCGGCGGGCGATGAAAAGCACCAACCCCAAATCATCGTGCGCTCCGACAAAGGCCGCACCCTGAGAAAATACCTGATCCCCTCGCGCGCTCACTTGATGGTGAATGACGGCGACGAGGCTTACCCCGGCGATGTGCTGGCCAAGATCCCTCGCGAAACCACCAAGACGAAAGACATCACCGGCGGTTTGCCGCGTGTGGTCGAGCTGTTCGAGGCGCGCAAACCCAAAGACCCGGCCGTCATCAGCGAGATTGACGGTGTGGTCCGCTACGGCGAGGTCGCCAAGGGCTACCGCAAGGTTTACGTCACCGCCGACAACGGAACGGAAAAAGAATATTCCATCCCGCGCGGTGTCCACATCAACGTCCAGGAAGGCGAGCGCGTGCGCGCGGGCGAGCCGCTCATGGACGGGCCGCTCAACCCGCACGACCTCCTCGCCGTCCTGGGAGAGAAATTCACCCAGGCCTACCTGGTCAACTCCATCCAGGAGGTCTATCGTCTCCAGGGCGTGAACATCAACGACAAGCACATCGAAGTGATCGTCCGGCAGATGATGCGCTGGGTGAAGATCGAAGAGGTCAACGACACCCAATTCCTGCTGGAGGAGCAGGTGGACAAGTTCCGTTTCACCGAGGACAACGAGCGCGTCAAGAGCGAGGGTGGAAAGCCCGCCGTCGGCCGGCCGCTGCTCCTGGGCATCACCAAGGCGTCGCTTTCCACAGAATCCTTCATCTCGGCGGCCTCCTTCCAGGAGACCACCCGCGTGCTCACCGAAGCCGCCATCAGCGGCAAGGTGGACTACCTGCGCGGGCTCAAGGAAAACGTGATCATGGGCCGGCTCATCCCGGCGGGCACCGGCCTCGAGCATTACCGCAACATGAAGCTCGTGACCGAAGCCCAGGTTGAGGAACAGCCTCCGGCCGAGCCCCTGACGCCGGAGGAAGCGGCTGCCCTCGAGTTCCTCCGCAAGGATGAACAAGCTCAAGCCTAGTCCACGATGCCGAATCGCCTAGGCTGGTCCGGACAGCGCCGCTGGGCGCTGTCCGGACCGTTTTCTTTTTGCCATCCACTTTTTGTTGCCTTTCTGTTGCCAATGCCTCGTCGCTTGGGCTAGATTGGATGTTACCTTCCGGAGTCCTTCGGTGAATTGCTTCCGTTGCGGTGAAACCTTCAAGCTGATCGGAGAGAAGCTCGCTCCTTCAGCCGCCTGCGAGCGTTGCCGCTCGCCGGTTCACGTTTGCAAGAATTGCCGTTTCTTTGATCCGGCGGTCAAGAAGGAATGCCGCGAGCCGAAGGCCGAGTGGCAGCGCTACAAGGATCGGGCCAACTCCTGCGATTATTTTGAGCCGCGCGAGTCCGTTGACCTCACCCGCAAATCGGGCGCCGCTGTCTCGGCCGATGACGCGCGAAAGAAGTTCGATCAGCTTTTCAAGAAATAGTTCCAGTTGGGTTCCCTTCTCCACAAGCAGGCGAGGAGTACCCTTCGCCGAAGGCCCGGGGCTGGTTTTTTGCTTCGATCGGCGGGCCGGCGGCATCCTCTTGCACGGCCGCGCGGCCGGTTGCTCCATCCATGGGTTTCGTGTAAACTTTCCGTTTGCTTTTGAGCCGCCAGACCTCGCCGTGCGGAGAGCGAATCCTCGACAGGCCCTGAACCGTTCTGGTTCAGGGCGGGGAGGAGATTTGATGAAACAAGGCATTCATCCCGATTATCACGAAGTCCTGGTCACCTGCGCCTGCGGGAATCAGTTCAAGACGCGCTCCACGCACAAGAGCGACATCCACATTGAAATCTGCTCGAACTGCCATCCCTATTTCACCGGCAAGCAAAAGCTCGTGGACACGGCCGGCCGCATCGAACGCTTCCGGCGCAAATACGAAAAAGTCAAAAAGTAGCGGCCGGCTTCAGCCGGGCAGCTTTTAGCGGGGCACTGTCCGATTCCACGAGCTACCTGCTGGCCGGAAGGCCGCCGCTACGTAGCGTCCTGCATGATGGTTGGCACGGAGATTTCCTGCGCTTCCACGCACGCTTTCATATAGAATGACATCCCAACTCGATGGCAACTCCTGTCCCAGCCTGTCCCAGCGTCGAAACCTTTCCCCCGCGCGTCACGCTCCGCAATTACTTTGCCCGGCCGTATGATTCGGCGATTGCCGCCGCGCGCACCTGCTACTCGCCCAGTATCGTCACGCCCGACCAGGTGAGTGATAAGCAGCGCTTGACCATCGGCGCGGCCACCTTTTATGGCGGCCACCACACCGTCTATCAGCACGCCCACTTCGAATTCGGCCTCGAAAACGTCTCGCGGCAGTTTGTCTGGAGCTTTCTCCACAGCCATCCTTTTTATAATTCCGAGCAACAGAGCCAGCGCTACGTCCGGCTCGATCGCGTGCAGGCGTTTGTGCCCCCACTCGCTCCTGCCGCCAAGGCGGTTTACGAACAGGCGGTGGCCCGGGCGTGGAAGTCGTACCGCGAGCTGACGGCCTTGCTCCGAGAAGACGCGCGGAAGATTCTCGCTGAAATCTGGCATCTTGCCTCGATGTCCCATCCCCGGCGGGGGCAGAAGGTCGAGCGGCTGGCAGAGAAGAAAGCCATCGAGGTGGCGCGGTACGTCTTGCCGGTGGCGGCCTTTACCACCCTGGTGCACACCCTCTCCGGCATCGTGCTCCACCGGCTCTGGCGCATGGTCGCTGCCGGGGACACACCCCACGAAGCGCAGCAGGTCGTGGGCGAAATGGTCGAGCGGGTCAAAGAAGTGGACTCGCAATTTTTTGAGCGCTTCCTCAACTCACCGCTTGCCGAAGAGGAGATTCCGGAATGGCGTTGGGCGGGGAAGCAGAGCTCTGCCCTTGCCGAGTTCGACGGCCAGCTCGCAGGGCGCGTTTCCAAGCTGGTGGATTTTTCGCCCCATGCCGGTCGGGTCGTGGCTCAGGCGTTTCGGGCGGTGTTGGGCATTAGCGAGGCCGAATGCAGCGACGGCGAGGCGCTCGACCGGCTGCTGAATCCGGCGCGGAATCCCTACCGGCTGGAGACCTTGAACATCGGCGTGCATTCACCGATGATGCGCGCGCTTCAGCATGCTCACTACACCTTTTTCAAGAAAATCAGTCACACCGCCGATAGCCAGGATCAGCGGCACCGCATGGTGCCCGCCTCGCGGCCCATGCTCGTCCTGGCGGATACGCGCGAGCCCGACTTCGTTATGCCGGGGCTCATTCGCAGCAACCCGCGGGCGCGCGAACGGTTCGAGCAAGCCATGCACGATGCCTGGGCGGCCAAGAACGATCTGCTCGACCGGGGCGTGCCGCCCGAATTTGCCCTCTACCTCCTGCCCAACGCCAAGGCCATCCGGCTGGTCGAGTCCGGTTCGCTGCTCCATTTGCTCCACAAGTGGACGATGCGGACCTGCTTCAACGCCCAGGAAGAAATCTATTCGGCTTCGATGGATGAGCTCGAGCAGATCGGCCGCATCCATCCGGAAATTGCCCGCTGGCTCGGCCCGCCTTGTTACATCCGCGCTGGAATCACCACCCCCATCTGCACCGAAGGTTCCCATTTTTGCGGCATCAAAGTCTGGGAGAATTTTCCCAATATCCAGCGCCGCATCTAGCTCTGCGCGTGTAGAATCATTGCCAGGAGGAGAAATGGGGCAGTTCTCGGTTGGAGTGACGGTTGCCCACCCGAGCGAGCCCGCGCGGCGCCGACGCCGAGTTGTTGGTGGGTACGGGCGCGACATTGACCTGGGTGCCGCGTGAAATCATCGAGCAGCTTGGGGTGCCGCGGCTGCGTCGCCGTTCATTCCCGGTTGCTGACGGACGCACGGTGGAACGCGAAACAGCAGGTGCGGTGCTGCGACTCGATGGCGACGAGGCCAACGTGACTCTCGTCGTTGCGGAACCCGGCGACGGCCACCTGCTGGGCGCTACCGCTCTTGAAAGCCTCGGCTTCGCCGTCGATCCGATCACTCGCCGGCTCGTCCCGCAAGAACTCCTCGCCATGTAGGACAGGTACCCTTCCGGTATCCAGCCGATCTTGGCGGCTACGTTGAGCCCCCAGGCACCTGCCTGGGGAGTTACCGGAGGATTTGCGTCCCGAGGTGGTGGCCTCGGAGCTGAACGAACCTCCTTCAAGAATTCAACCCCAAACTAGCGCGCATACGGCTGTGAGTGCTCACGGTGGGTTTCGTAGTTTGCCAGGTATTGCGCGGCCAGCTCCGGCTGGTCGCGAAGGATCAACACATTCTCTGCGTTCCGTTCCTCGGCCGCCTTGGTGAAGTTGAACGACCCCGTGATCACGGTGCTTCCGTCCAGGATGATGACTTTGTTGTGGGCAATGGCGTGCTCGGCGTCAATGAACGTGGGAATGCCGGCCCGGGAAGTGAAGTCGGCCGCCGAATACCGCTCGCTTACCTGCGACTTGTCGAGGATGATTTCCGTCGAGATATCACGGCGGTGAGCTTCGACGAGCGCCTGAGCAATCCGCGCCGAGGTAAAGGAATAAGCCTGCATGCGGACCGATCGCCGCGCATCATCGAGCGCGGCTACAATCACCGCGGTACACTCGCCGCCCGGTGAGAAGCAGCTCTCGACGCTCGCACCGGCGGGCAGCGGAAGCGCCCGTTGGTCGGCCGTGCCGGAATGGCCTACGTACCAGCCCGCCACAAACGCGAGCACAACCAAGCCCGATACGGCGCTCGTGGTGCGTCTCATGAGGCTCTCACCAGGTTCGCCGGCTCGCCACCGGGCCGGAATTCCCCTTCCCAGCGCGCCATCACGACGCTCGCCAGGCAATTTCCCAAGACGTTCACCGCGGTGCGGCCCATATCCATCAGTTCATCCACTCCCAGGATCACGGCCACGCCTTCAATGGGCAGGTGGAACGAAGCGAGCGTTCCGGCCAGAATCACCAACGCCGCGCGTGGCACGCCGGCCACCCCTTTGCTCGTCAGCATCAGCGTCAGCATCATGATGAGCTGCTGGCCGAGAGTGAGATGGACCCCCGCCGCCTGCGCCACGAAAATGGACGCCAGCGAGAGGTAGAGCGTGGTGCCGTCGAGGTTGAAGCTGTACCCGGTGGGGATGACAAAACTGACAATCCGCCGGGGAATGCCCAGCTCTTCCATTCGCTCCATGGCCAGCGGCAGGGCGGCTTCACTCGAGGTGGTCGAAAACGCGATCAGCACCGGCTCCTTGACAGCCCGCAAGAACCGACCGATCGGCACGCGCGCTACCAGGCAGATTGTCCCCAGAACGAACACGATGAAGAAAGCCAGCGCAACATACAACGTAATGATCAGCAAACCGAGGTTCTTCAGAACGCCAAGGCCTTTGCTTCCCACCGTCACGGCGATGGCTGCCCCGACCCCGATGGGGGCGTACTTCATGACGTAGGCGGTGTACCGGAACATGACCTCGGCCACCCCGCCCAAAAAGTCCGTGACCGGCCTGGCCTTCTGGCCGATGGCCGAGCATGCCGCGGCGAACAAAATCGAAAACACGACGATCTGCAAAACGTCGCCGCGGGCCATCGCGTCCAGAATGCTGGTCGGAAAGATGTGGGTGATGATTTCGGTGGCGGACTGTTTTTGAGCGGCAATCGCCTCTTCGTGGGGGGCAACCTGAAGATTTACGCCCACTCCCGGCTCAATCAGGTTGACGGCGGCAAGACCGATGAACAGCGCCAGCGTCGTGACCACTTCGAAATAGATGAGCGCCTTCAACCCCAGCCGGCCAATCTTTCTGAAATCGCCCGCCCCGGCAATTCCCACCACCAGGGTGGCAAAAATGAGCGGCGCAATGATGGATTTGATCAGCCGCAAAAAAATTTGGCTCAACACGCGCAGACTGGCGGCCGTATCCGGGGAAAAATGGCCCACCACGACCCCCACAGCCATCCCGATAAAGATCCACTGGGGGAGGCTTGGCCACCGCAACTTCATGGTTGCCGAATCTAGCACGAGCTATCGGCTGGCGCAAAGGCAGCGGTTTACGGCCCACCCGCGTTCAGTTTGACTTCTGGGTGCGTGGCAGGTATTCTGTGAGTGCCATGTTCCGCAGCCGAAGCTTCCATTAGCGACCGCAGCGCGCGTTCCCACCAGGAACGGGAACGATCCCCACTCTCCTTTCTCGGGTTTTTTCAAGGTTTTATGAGAAAGCACGCACAAATTCGCTTTCGCATGCTGTTCGGGGCGCTATTGCTACCCTGGCAAGTGATCACCGCGGAGGAAGTTCCTACTGGCCCCGCCGTCGGCGGGGCTGGCCATCCGGAGGATTCGCCGGCAAGGCCTTCGGAAGCCCTGGTCGGCGGGCAGGCGGTCATCGAAGGAGTGATGATGCGCGCGCCGCATAGCTATTGCGTTGCCGTCCGCAAGCCGAAGGGCGAGATTCAGGCGCAGACAGCAAAAATCGTGAGGCCCTCGGAGCGAAACAGGATCTGGGGCTGGCCGATCCTGCGCGGCCTCGGTACGCTTGGCCAGGCGATGGTGCTCGGCCTGCGCGCCCTGCGTTTCTCCGCTGATGTGGCTCTCGAGGAAGACGGCAGGCCGGCCGAAAAGGAAGCGGCGGGCGGACCGCCGAAGCGTATTTCGAACTGGTGGATGGCGCTGAACCTGGTGATCTCGATTGGCTTCTTTGTTGGGTTATACAAGTTTGTGCCGCTGGCGGCAGCCACGTGGGTGGGCGACCGCATTCCCGCCCTCCACGGGTGGCTCGGCCTGAATCTGGTGGATGGGCTGCTCCGGATTTTTCTCTTCTTGGGATTTGTGGCTTCCCTTTCGCTGGCGCGGGAGATACGTCGCGTTTTCTCCTATCACGGGGCCGAGCACCAGGTGGTATTCAACTATGAGTCGGGGCAGCCGGTGGCGGTCGAAAGTGCGCGGCGCTTCCCTCGTTTTCACCCGCGCTGCGGCACCAGTTTTTTGCTGACCGTGATGGTCATCGCGATGCTGCTTTATATGCTTATCCCGTTTTCGACTTTTGCACCGCGGTTGATCGCTCGCATCGCGCTGCTGCCGGTGATTGCCGGGCTGAGCTACGAAATCATTCGACTCGCTGCCCGGCGGCAAGGGTTTTTCTGGACGGTGGTGGCCGCCCCGGGTCTTTGGACCCAGCGGCTGACCACCCGCCGGCCGGACGACCGGCAGCTTCAGGTGGCCATCCACGCCCTCTGCGGCGCGATGGAGTGGGAACGACGCCAGGGCTTCCAGCCGGTCATTGGCTGAGGGGGGCTGACGGGGATAGGTGAGTGGCAATGGCAACACTGAGCCTTTTCGAAAAACTGAAACAGATTGAGGCGCGCTACGACGAGATCACCGGGCAGCTCTCCTCGCCGGCTGTCCTGGCCGACAGCGCGCGTTACCAGAAGCTCGCACGCACGCATGCGGAGATACGCCCGGTAGTGGAGAAATATCGCGAGTGGAAGGCAATCGAGAGGGAACTACGGGAGGCCAAAATTCTGCTCGAGGACCCTGAATTCAAAAATGTGGCCGAAGACGAAATCTCCGAACTTCAGGAGGATAAGGATGCTGTCGAGCGCGAACTGAAGCTCCTGCTCCTGCCCAAAGACCCAAACGACGAGAAAAACGTCATCCTCGAAATCCGCGCCGGGACAGGCGGCGATGAAGCAAGCCTCTTTGCCCAGGAACTCTTCCGCATGTATTCACGCTATGCCGAATCGCAGGGCTGGCGAGTCGAGGTGCTCAACTCCAGCGCCTCGGCCGTCGGCGGCCTGAAGGAAGTGGTGGGCTCGATCCAGGGCGAGAAGGTTTATTCCAAGCTGAAATATGAGTCGGGTGTGCACCGCGTCCAGCGCGTGCCGCAGACGGAACAGCAGGGGCGCGTCCACACCTCGGCGGCCACGGTGGCGGTGCTTCCCGAGGCGGAAGAGATTGACATACAGATTGACCCCAAAGATATCCGCATCGACACCTTTTGTTCTTCCGGCCCGGGCGGGCAGTCCGTGAATACCACTTATTCGGCCGTGCGCATCACCCATTTGCCGACCGGGATCGTGGTCAGCCAGCAGGATGAGAAGTCGCAGACCAAGAACAAGGCCAAGGCGATGCGCGTCTTGAGGGCGCGCCTCTATGAGTTCGAGCGGGAAAAGCAACAACAGGCGATCGCCGCTGAGCGGCGCGGCCAAATCAAGTCCGGTGACCGCTCGGAGAAAATCCGCACCTACAATTTTCCGCAAAACCGCGTGACCGACCACCGCATCGGCTTGACCCTCCACCAGTTGAATGAGGTCATGGACGGCAGGCTCGCTTCTCTCCTTGACGCGCTCGTGACCCACTACCACGCCGAGCGGTTGAAGCAAGAGCTTGTAGAAGCATGACCGGCGACCTTGATGAGGAACCGGGTCCGAGCCGCCACCGGTGAAGTGCGTGACCCTTCCCATCGCTGTTGCCCCGGCATAGCCATGAACCTTCGCACGGCATTCCAAAAAGCGCTGGCCCAGCTCACCACGGCCGGGGTTCCCTCCTCGGGGCTTGCGGCCGAGCTGCTCTTGATGCACACGCTCGAAAGGGATCGCACCTACCTTCACTCCCATCCGGAATGCGAACTGAGCCGGGAAGAGGAGCGGCGTTTTTTTTCGCTTGTCAGCGAGCGCGCTGCCGGCACGCCCACCCAATACCTCACCGGCCATCAGGAATTCTGGGGTCTTGACCTTCTCGTCGAGCCCGGCGTTTTTATTCCCCGGCCGGAAACCGAGCACGTCGTGGAAACGGTGCTCGAATGGCTCGCCAGCCAACGTTGGAAATCCTCGGTGGCCGGCCGGCCACTTCGCCTGGCGGATGTCGGCACCGGCAGCGGTTGCCTTGCCATCGCGCTGGCTCATGAGTTGCCCGAGGCGGAAATATTCTCGACCGACACCAGCCTTCAGGCGCTCGCGCTGGCCCGGCGGAATGCCGAGCGCCTGGGCGTCGCCCGGCGGGTGCGCTTTCTTGCATGCAACCTTCTCGATGGGTTGATGGCTTCGGCGACGAAACCGCTTTTGGACGCGGTTGTTTCGAACCCTCCGTACGTGGGGCGGGAGGAGGCTGCCTTGCTCCCGCGCGAGGTGCGCGAGCACGAGCCGGCGCAAGCTCTCTTTTCGGGCGAGAATGGCCTGGAACTCTATGCTCCGCTCATCGAGCAGGCGGGAGCGCGGTTGCGGCCAGGCGGGTTGCTTGCCCTCGAGCTGGGTTACGGCGCTTCGGAAAAAGCCATCGCACTGGTGCGGGAAGGATGGAAGAGCCTTCGCGTGCGGCCCGATTTGGCTGGCATCCCGCGGGTGCTCAGCGCCGAGAGGCTGTAGCCAACAAACGATACTCGAAAATCGAAAAACGAGATCCTGAGACAACGTTGTGATCGGTTTTCGATTTTCGACTTTCGCTTTTCGACGAACAATGCCAAAGCTGGCCCGTTTCCGCGCCAAGCACGACACCAATGTGGATGGTGCCCCGGACTCCTCTACCTCCTTTACTTCCTCAACCTCCTCTGCCTCCATCCTGCACGTGGACATGGATGCCTTCTTCGTTTCCGTCGAGGAGCTCTATGATCCGAACTTGAAGGGGAAGGCGGTGATCGTCGGAGGGCGGCCGGACCAGCGCGGCGTCGTTTCCGCGGCCAGCTATGAAGCGCGCAAGTTCGGCGTCCACTCCGCCATGCCGTTGCGCACCGCCGGGCGCCTCTGCCCGCATGGCATCTTCCTTTCGGGGAACCACCAGCGCTACAGCGAATGGTCGGACAAGATCTACCGCATTCTCCAAAGCTACTCCCCGGTTGTCGAAATGACTTCGATTGACGAGGGCTACCTTGACCTCACCGGCACCGAGCGGCTCCACGGCCCGGCGCTTTCTGCCGCCCATCGCTTGCGACAGGAAATCTGGACAAAGACACAGTTGCCCTGCTCGATGGGTCTCGCGGCGACGCGGCTGGTGGCCAAGGTCGCTTCCGATGCGGCCAAGCCCGGCGGGCTCCTCTGGGTGCCTGCCGGCGCGGAAGCCGCCTTCCTGGCACCGCTTGGCGTGCGTAGAATCCCGGGCATCGGGCCGGTTACCGAACGCGCCCTCAACCAACTCGGCATCGCAACCGTCGGGCAGTTGGCTGCCATTCCCCGCGAGCGGCTCGAAGAGGTATTCGGCGAGTGGGGCTCGGCGCTCTTTCGCAAAGCCCGTGGCGAGGATGCTTATGAATTCTATGTGGACGCCGAACCTAAATCGCTTTCGAACCACTATACCTTCGCTCAAGACACCGATGACGAGCGGGAACTCGACGCCACCCTCTCCTATCTCGCGCAAAAAGTGGGCAAGCGCTTGCGCGACGAAAAGCTCTTCGCCCGGACGGTGACACTGATTCTCCGCTACTCGAGCTTTCGCACCCATACCCGCGCTCAAAAGCTTCCAGAACCAACCGAGCTCGACGCCGCCATCTATGCGAGCGTTCGCCGGCAGTTCGAGCGCCACTGGGACCGGAAGCAAAGGGTACGCCTGCTGGGAGTCCATTTGAGCCGGTTGACCCGCAAGCCTGAATCGGGGGAGGGCGGCCAGATCTCTTTGATGGACGCCGCCCGGCGCGAGCGCATGGCCAAGCTGACCCGTGCCGCCGACAAAATCCGCGAGCGCTTCGGCTTTTCGAAGATTCAACTTGGCGGCTCGCTGCACCGTTCAAGAGACGAATAACGAAACTCGAAAATCGAAAAGAGGCAGGGAAGCAGGGAGGCAAACAGGTTGACCGGAACCCCAAAGTGCCCCTGACCCCTGTTACCTGTCACCTGTGCCCTTACCACTTTGCCACTGTGCCCGCCGTGGCCCATAATCAAGGCATGACTCCGCGCGAACTTGCCGACCAGATTTGCCGTGTGCTCCACGAGGCCGGCCACCAGGCCTATCTGGTGGGCGGGTGTGTGCGCGACTTGGTGTTGGGGCGCGAGCCGGAAGACTATGATGTGGCCACTGACGCCGCCCCGGAGCGCATCCAGGCCCTCTTCCCCGGGTCGCTGGGCGTGGGCGCGCGGTTTGGCGTCATCCTCGTGCAGGCGGGCGAGGCGGAAGTTGAGGCTGCCACCTTTCGCTCGGATGTCGGCTACACGGACGGCCGGCACCCGGATCGGGTCGAGTTCGCGCGCTCGCCGGAGGAGGATGTCCGCCGCCGCGATTTCACCATCAACGGCCTGCTTATGGATATCCAAACCGGCCAGGTGCTTGACTTTGTCGAAGGGCAGGCTGACCTGAAGGCTTGCCTCATCCGGGCGATCGGTGCCCCCGACGAGCGCTTCAAGGAAGACAAACTCCGCATGCTGCGAGCCGTGCGCTTCGCCGCCCGCTTTGGCTACCAGATTGAGCCGCAAACGTTCGCCGCCATCGCTAAGCTGCACTCGGAGATCACCCAGATTTCGGCGGAGCGAATTCGCGACGAGATCCTCAAGATTTTGACCGAGGGAGCGGCCCGGCGAGGTTTTGAACTGCTTGAGGAAACCGGCCTGCTGGCCGTGCTCCTGCCCGAGGTCGCCAAATTGAAGGGTTGCCAGCAGCCGGCGGAGTTTCATCCTGAGGGCGACGTCTGGATTCACACCCTGCTGATGCTGAACATGCTCGACCACCCCACCACGCCCCTGGCCCTGGGCGTCCTGCTCCATGATGTGGGAAAGCCGCCGACGTTTCGAATCGCCGACCGCATTCGCTTTGACAATCATACCGAGGTCGGCGCAGTCATGGCGGAGGTGATCGGCCGCCGGCTCCGGCTTTCGAGCGATGAGATCGATCAGGTCATGGCGCTCGTGCGCCATCATCTCCGGTTCAAAGATGTCTTCCAGATGCGTCCGGCAACGCTCAAGCGCTTTGCCCGCATGAACCGCTTTGAAGAGCATTTGGAGCTGCACCGGCTTGATTGCCTGGCCAGCCATGGCGATTTGAGCGCGTGGCGGTTTGTGAAGGATTTCTTGGCCAGGACGCCCCCGGAAGAGTTGCGCCTGCGCCGACTCCTGACGGGAGATGATTTGATCGCGCTGGGCTATCCGCCCGGGCCGCGCTTTGCCGAGATTCTGGATGCGGTCGAAGACGCCCAACTCGATGGCCGCCTGACCATTCGAGAAGATGCCGTCGCCTTTGTAATTGGGAGTTATCCTCTCCGGGCATAGGAAACCGGGGAAGAGAAGTCTCCCCGGCCCACCTGGGCAGTCTTCCCCCCTGGCTGTGCCTTCCGGAAGCGCGGATGCACGGGGGCAAACTAACGGAAGGCGAGAAACATGAGCATGCCAATGACCAGCACAGTCCCCAGGACCACCGCTCCGATCCAGAGGTTTGTCCGTCGGTCCTCCGGCTTGGCTCGCTCCTGGCCGATCACTTGAGAGATCGCTTCCTGGACTCCTTTTAACATTCGAGAGACCTGCGCACGGTGAGCTGACGCAGCCCTTTCTCTGCTTGAAACCCCCGGACACGGCTGGCCAGGGGCTGAGGGTCGCCTGAACGCCAAAAATTGTCCCACCCCGGCCAACCCCTGTCAAGTTAAAATGGGCGAAGAAAATACGAAGATAAGCGCGGCCAAACGCTCCCAGACCACGTAGGACGGATAGCAGAACGGGCGGTCATGGATCTAAACATGAGCAAAAAGTCCGCAACCTTTCTGCTAGCATGAGCATCATATTATCGGGGTACAGACAAGCAGGCGCAGTATAGCCTTCGATGTCCGACGTTTTTGAGTGTTAAGATAGAATCGCCGCGCGCGAGGGTATCATGACCGACAGACGAATTCATGTCCCGGAAGACCTGGCCGTGCTCCCTGTGCGCGACACGGTGCTCTTCCCGCAGGCCGTGCTGCCTCTGACGGTAGGACGGGAAAGCTCGGTCGCCCTGATCAACTCGCTCGCAAGCGAGGAAAAGGTCATCGCCATAGTCGCCCAGCGCGATCCGCGGGTGGAAGCTCCCGGCCCGACGGACCTTTTCTCCACGGGCACGGCAGCGATGGTTCACAAAGTGATCCGGATGCCCAACAACAATCTCTTCATCTTCGTTGAGGGATTCGAGCGTGTCCGCATCCGCGAATTCCTGCAATTTGAACCCTTCATTCGAGCCAGGATGGAAAAGCTGGCGGACGTGCCGCCGGGCGAAAGCGCCGCTCCTTTTGAAGCGCTGGTGCGAAACGTGCAACAACTCTTCCAGGAAGTGGTTTCTCTCACCCCGCAACTTTCCGATGACCTGCAAACCGTGGTCCTGAACATGGACGATCCCGGCCTCTTGGCCGACTTCGTTGCCTCGACGCTCCCCTCGCTTTCCACCACGCTGAGGCAAGAGTTGCTGGAAACCCTGGAGGTAAAGACCCGGCTCGAACGGCTGCATCGGGAACTGAGCAAGGAAGTCGAGGTGCTTCAGCTCCGCAGCAAGCTCCAGTCGCAGGTGCAGGACCAGGTGAACCAGAACCAGCGCGAATATTTCCTGCGCGAGCAGATGAAGGCGATCCAAAAAGAGCTGGGCGAACTGGACGACACCCAGCGGGAAATGGAAGAGCTGCGGCAGAAAATTGAAGAAGCCGGGATGCCGGAGGAGGTCAAGAAGGAAGCGCAGCGCGAGCTGAAGCGGCTGGAGAAGATGTCGCCCGCGGCCGCCGAGTACATGGTGGCCCGCACCTATCTCGACTGGCTGGTGGCGGTGCCCTGGTCGAAATCTACCGGCTCAGCCGACATTGACGTGGCCAACGCCCGCCTGGTGCTGGACGAGGATCACTACGACCTGGAAAAGGTCAAGGAGCGCATCCTGGATTACCTGGCTGTCAAAAAGCTGCAACCGGCGATGAAGGGTCCCATCCTCTGCTTCGTCGGGCCGCCCGGCGTGGGCAAGACCTCGCTCGGAAAATCCATTGCTCAGGCCTTGGGGCGGAAATTTGTCCGTATTTCGCTCGGCGGCATTCACGATGAAGCCGAAATTCGCGGCCACCGCCGCACTTATATCGGCGCCTTGCCCGGGCAGATCATCCAGGGTCTCCGTCGCGCCGAATCGAACGATCCCGTTTACATGCTCGACGAGGTTGACAAGCTCGGGCGCGATTTCCGCGGCGATCCGGCTTCCGCGTTGCTTGAGGTCTTGGACCCGGAACAGAACTTCCGTTTCCATGACCACTATCTCGACATACCCTTTGATCTCTCCAAGGTGTTCTTTATCACGACGGCAAACTACACCGATCCGATTCCGGAGCCGCTCCGCGACCGCATGGAGTTGATCGAACTCCCCGGCTACACCGAAGAAGAGAAGGTGCACATCGCCCAGAAGTATCTTGTCCCGAAGCAGGCGAAGGAGCATGGCCTTCAGGATGGCCGGGCGATTCGCTTCACCGATGAGGCGATCAGCGAAATCATCCGCAGCTTCACCCGTGAGGCCGGCGTGCGCAACCTGGAACGCGAAATCGCCACTGTCTGTCGCAAGCAAGCGCGGGCCATCGTCGAGGGCAAGCCTGTCGTCGGCGACCATCCCGAACTGGCTGAGGACCAAAGCAAACTCAAGCACGACGGCGAGGGCGTCCTCCACGTGACGCCGGCAGTGGTGCGAGCCCTGCTGGGCGTGCCACGCTTCCGCTTGGACACCGAGGTGGAGGAACGTGTCCAGCGACCGGGCGTGGTGGTTGGGGTGGCCTGGACACCAGCCGGCGGCGACATTCTCTTTGTCGAAGCCAACCGCATGCCGGGCAGCAAGCAGTTTACCGTCACCGGCTCGGTGGGCGAGGTCATGCAGGAGTCCATGCAAGCGGCGCTGACCTGGGTGCGGTCGAATGCCGAATCGCTGGGCATTGATCCCAACTTCTTCAAGGAATCCGACCTGCACATTCACGTCCCGGCCGGCGCTGTTCCCAAGGATGGCCCCTCGGCTGGCCTCACGATGGTAACGGCGCTCGTTTCGCTTCTGGCAAACCGGAAGGTCCGTCCCCGGGTCGCCATGACGGGAGAAATCACCCTGAGCGGGCAGGTGCTGCCGGTGGGCGGGATCAAGGAAAAGGTGCTGGCCGCGCGACGGGCGGGGATCAAAGAGGTAATCCTGCCCAAGGATAACGAACCCAACGTGCGGCAAGACTTGCCGGCTCACTTGCTCGAGGGGCTGAACCTGCACTTCGTCAAGAGCATCGCCGAAGCGCTCGAGACCATCCTCGGCAAATTCGAGCCCGTCGCAGCGGGCGCGCAGCCGCGGCCGTCGGAAACCAAGCCGCCGGTGCCCCTCCCGGCGCAGCCCGTGCACTGAGCCCCGGCGTGGCGGGGCGAACCGCGATCAACCAAAAGGGACTGGGCCGTCCCTGCTCCGCCCACGGGGCACAGGTTTGTTTGCGGCGGCAACCTTGACGGCAGCAGGCCGGGGCCGTACAGTCCTTCCCGATGAATCCCTCAGGATGAATCCTTGGCGATGGGCAAGAAGCAAGGACGCACTGGTTCGCCCGACGCGGGCATGCCCGAGCCGCAGCGCCTGGCTCGAATGATGCTGGAGTATCTCGAACGGGAGCGCGTGGCGCCGCGACTTATCGACGCCTACGTGAAGAGGTTTGATCGGCAGGCGTTGCGGGCCGATCCCGCTCAATACCGCGAGCTTATTGCCTCGATCAGCCGCGAGCTTCTGGTTGCGCTTTCGGCCAGCACGCTCGCCCGGCTGCCGCGTTACTTCCTCGAAAAAAAGCTGAAGGAGATCGCTGCTCCAGACCGGAAGAGCGAGCATCAATTTCGGAAAGATTTTTTCCTCGCTCTGGCGTCCGAGCTTGGCTGGGAGGCCCAAGACCGCGAGCAATTTGAGAGCGACGTCAAAAGCTACGCCATGACGGTGGCGGTGCCCAAGCCGCCGCGGCCGGGTGAGGTTGGCGCGCAGCATGCCCCCCCTTCAGCGCCGTTCGTCGAGCGCTGCGCCCTGCTTCTCGACCCCTCGTTCCTCGACCAGGCCCGTTCCGCCGCCGAAAAATGGATTGGTGAAATTGAAAAGGCTGCCGAAGACTTGCTTAGGGCCAGTGCCGCTCCAACTTGATGCTTCTATACATTCCTTTTGATGCCTTCGAGAGCCCTCAGGAAGATCGGTGTTCCGCATCCCAAAACATCGGGACCCGTGACGAAAAAGGCTCGTCCTGTGGCTCGCCTTGTTCCAAGAAGTTGGAACGGCACCGGCATGACTTGAGCTCCCCGGATGCTCGCGCATGCCCGGTGGAACGGAGAGGTTCCAAAGGTGGAAAAGCTTGTGCCCTATCACCGTCGAGGGCGGCCGGAGCTGGGGCTCGGCAGGGCTTCAGCGGCCCGGCCATGCTGCCCATGGCCGAACTTGAATACACCGGCGTCACCGAGAAGCTGGCCAAGCGCGAAAAGCGCTTTACCGTCCGCGCCGAAAAGGCAGTGTCAGCGTGATCCTCAACTAGCGGCGCAGCCCAACGCAATCCCGAGAGACTCGGGACAGCCTCTGGCTGCAGAATAACCCCGACGCAACCAGAGGCCTTTTTCTTTGAGGGGCAGCGCGGCTCAAGCGCCTTGGGAGCCACCTGGGCTTACTGAATGCGTTCGGTCGAGAAGTTTTCCTGCTGGAGGAGAGAATCAAAGATGGCTAGCACGTGCTTCCGGTAGGCGAGCATGCGCTGGTAGAGGTCGCGCTCGGCGGGCTCGCGTTCGGCGTAGCGATGCCACTTCAGCAGCACTTCCCGCGGAACATCAATGTCACGGCGGATCTCTTCCGGGGGATGGCCGCGGAGAAACAGGCCGTAGAAAAAGGCGGCTTCACGCTGAGGAAGACTCAGCTCCTGCTGGCCATCTACCATTGCCGTGCTCTTGGCGGTTAGCCCCATCGCAAACGCAAAGTGTACTCAGGCGCATCCTCGCGCGCAAGCGCTTCCCCCTCTCGCCGGCGAACCGCTCCCCCCTCTGGCGGGACCGCCCGCAACGCACTCGGTGATCGCCTGCCCACCCCGCCGGCGATTAGAGTCGTTCGGCGAAGTGCGCCACCTTGGCATTCGCCAGCTTGGCAAAGTCGGCGTACCGCATGCGAATTGCTTCCGCGTGCGTGCCGGCGTTGAAAACGATCTCTTCGTCCTTGGCCAGCGAATCATCGGCAAACACCGCAAGCCCGTACAGGTTGCCCAACGGCGGCATGGCGCCCAGCTCGCAATCCGGGAAGAGCTGCTGGAAGTCAGCCTCCGAGAGGAGTTGCGAACGTTTGGCGCCGGCTGCCTGCTCCAGCTCGCGAAAATTGATCCGCAGGGAAGCAGGCAACACCGCCAGCGCTGGCTTGTCGTCCAGCCGCACAACCACCGTCTTGGCGACCTCTTTTCCAGGAACGTGGAGCGTGGCGGCGGTTTCCTGCGCGGTGAAGGCGGTACGGTGGGTCAGGATCTGATAGCTAACCCGGTTCCGATCCAGAAATTCTTTTAACTTGGCCGCAATGGACATCGGAAAACCTCCCTCGGCTGTCGAGTGTTTCCCGAGCCCCGATTCTATCGGGGCGAGCGCGACACCAGAAGCATAGCAGTTTGAAAGCCTGGCGAACAGTCCCTTCTGGCTGGTCTTTGAAATTCGAAAATCGATCCCGAGCCTTCGGGACGAAAATCGAAAACCGGGACAGCCGCCGACTTACCTGGTTCAGCCTGCGGCTTCTGCTGCAGGTCCGAGAATCGAAAAAGCGAAATTCTAAAGTCGGGCAAAAGTCTTGCTTTGAACGAAATAGGCCCGACGAAAGAAAAGGCCCCCGGATTTTCGGGGGCCTTCGTGTTTTTCGCCGCAGTCCGGGACAGGCAAGAATGCCTGTCCCACTGAGAGATTAGAACTCGTAGCGGAAGGTGAACTGCATCCGACGCGGCCCGCCCAGGACGGCGCTGTAGTCTCCGAAAGTGCCCTGCCTGCCGATACTGGCCTGCAGCGAGACAGCGTCAAAGTAGGCGGAGTTGGTCAGGTTGAACGTCTCCCAGCGGAACATCAGGCTATGGCCCTCCCAGGGCATGCGGAACTTCTTGGCCAAGCCGAAGTCCAGGTTGAAGTACTTGTCGGCCCGGAGGATGTTCCGCTCGCCACGCTCGCCCGGCAGCGTGAACCGGAATTGCTCGAACGCAGCGTCCGGGTCAGCAAACATGTTCGGGCCGCGGCCGCCCGCGGCGTTTTTGACGTTCTGAGTTGCCGGGCAAGGGCCGACTTGGGTGCCGAAACGGCTCCCAGTGGCGGGTTGACACGTGGCATTACCTTGAAGGTCCCAATTGGTCGGCCAGACACGCGCGTTTATCGCGTTGGCGGGCAGCCCACTGTTCAACCGGACGATGCCGGAAACCTGCCAGCCACCGAGGACCTGGTCACCCCAGCCAGGGATACTGCTGGCGAGCCACCGCCCGCGACCGAAGGGCAGCTCCACTAGCCAGTTCGCATTGAACTGATGGCGCATATCGAAGTCCGACAAGGAATATTCTAGTTGGGGGCTCCAGGAGTTAATGGTGGAGCCGGTGTAACCGCCCGTGCCCGAGAAGCCGGCAAGGATGTCGGAACGCTCGACGCTCGAGCTCATGTCGAGCGACTTGGAGAGAGTGTAATTGAGGTCGAATTGCACTCCGTGCCGCATCCGCTTGCGCACCATAAGCTGCAAAGCGTGGTACTCAGATCGGCTAATGCTTCGCCAGGCGTTGAGGGAAGCGAACTGGTCGTCGAAGAAGGCGAACGGAGCGTCGGGAATGCCGTCGCCAGTGTCGGGAATGCCGTCGTCGTCCGTGTCGATTTGCGGGACGTCAATGGCGCCGGGTCCGCCCAGCATGTAGCCGGGATAGCCGAAGTTATCAATTAGCCAGGGGAATACGGTAGTGTCGGGATGAGAGACACAGTTCATCAATTCGAAGGCTACCTGGGTCGCCGAGAACCCGGAGCCACCGCTGCACGGCAACTCGCCGCCGTTGATACCGCTCGGGCCCCAGCTTGGAAAGAGGTTCTCCCAGTATGCGATGGGGGCGAGGGTGGTGACATCCTGACCCTGCTCCGCCAAGCGAATCAGTTGCTGGCCGGCCCGGAAGTAGCACTGTTTGGAGGCCGGGTCGCAGAGATCGGCCGGCATCGCCAAGTCGCTAATGATGAGAAGGTTGCGGCCCCGTCGCCCGACATAGGCGGCTTCCACCGTAAGGTCGCCAGGCAGGGTGCGTGCGATGGAAAAGTTAATCATGTGAGCATAGGGGGTCTTGAGCGTGTTGTCCAAGGCAGACGTTATGGCAAAGCTGCCCGGTTGAGGAACGCCAAACAAATCCGCCCCCGGCGGTGTTGCTGGAAAGCTTCCGCCGGGTGATGGGGGGAGCATGAAAGACGCGATGCTGGTGTCGAAAACCCCCGTAAAGCGCGGACAAACACCCAATGGCCCGGCGGTGCTGGGGCCCTCACCGCAGCCGCCAAACACGCTGTCAATGCCCGTGGACATGCCGAAGGAACCAAACCGGTCGAAATTGGTCACCAGGCCATTGCCCATGCGGTCATAAACGAGCGAGTAGCCGCCGCGAACGACCAGTTTTCCGTCGCCGAAGATTCTGCCCAGGATCCCCTCCTTAAAGTGAGGGGACCAGGCTGCGGAGATGCGGGGCGACCAGTTGTTGTAGTCCCAATCATAGTAATTTCTGCCGTTGTTAGCCGGGCCGCCGAGAGCAAAGCTGATCTGCGGGGCGCGGTTGGTCGGGATTCCGGCGAGCATGAACTGCCGGCGGGTCTCAAACCACTCGCCCAAGCCCGGTGTAGGCGTAACCTGGTTCCCATTGGTCTCCCAGGGGGGTGACATTAAGAGGTAGCGGATCCCGCCTGTGAAGGTGAGAGACGGGGTAGCTCGCCACTGGTCCTGGAAATAGAACTCGTACTCGTCTACCCCAAACCGCCGTTTGACGGGTTGGCCCTCGGGTTGGGTCGCTCCGGCGCGGTCGAAGTTATAATTGGCTGTAACCTGCGTAAAGAGACCCAAGAGGTTCACCACTGAGTCGCGGTAAGCGTCTTCCGCAGCACTCGCCACCGCGGGTACAGCAGTGCAGCCGGGCTGAGTACACTCGTCCGCCCCCGGTTGCAGGTTACGGCTGACGTTGGGGAGCCAGGAAGGATTGCCAAAGAAGGAGTGGAACGACGCGGCGTCGCTGAACGTTTTGTTGCGAGTGAAGCGAACTTCGCCGCCAAAACTCAAGGTGTGGCGGCCGCGAGTCCAACTGAGATCATCACGGAAATGATGCTGGGGCAGGGTCCGGCCGAAGCTGTTATTAGCAACATCGGCGGTCTCCAATCCCTCGAGACTGTCGATGAACCGGAAGTCAAAGAACTGACTGTTGCGCACGCCGGCGGTTTGCTCACCGACGCGGGTCAAACCCCAACGGAAGGTGTTCACCACGTTGGGACTGAGCACAGCCTTGTAACCCAGAGCGAACCCTTTGTTGTTGCTGACTTTCGTCTGGTTGGGAGGCAAGTCAGGGAACTGCGGCCCCCTGGCGAAGAGGTTGTCATCATGCATCGTGCCGCGCCAGTAAATTGTGTGCGCAGCGTTGCGATCAATATTAAAGTCGGCCTTCAGGATCAACGTGCGGAAAAAGTTATCGAAGGGTGCGTTAAAGTTGAAGCCGACGATGTTCAACCTGTCAAACGTGCCTGGCGCATTGGGAACGGGGTACTGCTGAAAGTAAGCCAAAGCGTTCAAGTTGGGGCCTTCGCCAGCCGCGTTGAGCGGGTCGATGGCCGCCAATTCGGCCGGGGTCAGGCCATAGTGGCCCGCCGGGACCGTGTGGCTTCCGCTGATGCCGCTGACCGTGCCGCCCGGGCAAAGGCTCGGGTCTTCACAGGGGTAGATCAAGACGCCATCCCGAAAGGACATCGAGGGCACAGCGCGCAGAGTCGGCGAGGTGAGTTTCTCCTTCAGCTCCTCCCAGTTACCAAAGAGGAAGAGGCGGTCTTTAATCACTGGCCCGCCTAGAGCCAGACCGTAAATGTGGCGACGAAACTTCCCTTTCTCCACACCGTCCCGGTTCAAGAAAAAGTCATTGGCGTTAAATAACTCATTGCGATGGGCCCAATAGGCGAGGCCATGGAGATTATTCGTCCCGCTCTTGGTGACAAGCTGGACCTCGGCGCCGGAAGAACGTCCCAGGTCGGCGTTGTAATTGGTCGTGGTCACGCGGAATTCCTGCAAGGAGGCTTGCGTGGCCCGCAGGACGCTGGTAAAGGCGTAGCCGAACTGTGCATCGTTAACGTCAACACCGTCCAGGGTGATGTTGGTCTGGTCGCTGCGGCTGCCGTTGACGCTGCCCCCCCGACCATCGACGTCGTTCGTTCCGCTATATCCTCCCGGGACCTCTGCTGCCCCCGGAACATAGGTTACGCCGGCCTGCAAGCTCAGCAAACCGCTCGGATCGAGGTTCAGGGATGGGAGGTTCAAGACCTGTGAACCAGAGAATGGATTGCCAATGCTGGCGTCGGTCGTATTGACGCCGGAAACCTCCGCCTCCACCACGACCGTCTCCGCCACGGCCCCCACTTCCAGGTGGATATCCAAGGTCGATGTCAGACCGACAGCGATGGGGACGTGCTCGCGCACGGCTGTCTTGAAGCCTTCTGCCGTGACCTCGATTTTGTAGTTGCCGGGAACCAACTGGCTGAAGACGTAGCCGCCATCGGACGCGGTCGTGGCAGTGCGGGTGACCCCTGTGGCCTCGTGGGTGAGAGTGACCTTGGCGCCGGGAATAACGGCACCGCTCGGGTCAGTTACCGTGCCTGTCAACCCGCTCGTTTGAGACCAAGCGGGTAGGCTGACCAGCAACGCAACGCTCGACAGCATCAATACGCGTAAAAAAGAGGATGCTGACCTCACAATCCACCTCCTTGGAAATCGGTCATTCTGCGTCCTCATCAGACGGGCCAACCCCGTCAAACCGGGACGTGTCAAATCTTTTTGATCGGTAAAATAACCCTTGGACAAACTAATGCACTCCGGCCCACCACGAGAGGTCCCGGCCTACATAGACCCGCCGCGGAAAAAACTCAAGAGCCTTTTTGCCGATAATCGCCGACATACACGCCGCTTACCCGCGGAGCAGAGAAAGAACCGTTGGGCTCCACCACACCTCGCGTGCCACTGCGAGCTTCATTCGGCCCGCCCGCGGTTTTGCCTTACCAACCTTAGTCTCGTTGAAACCTTGCGACGAACTGTACCCTCCCCGCCGATGGAACACAAGGCAAGCCCCAAGCTCGGTAGCCTGGACCGCCCAAAAGTTTCCACATTCCTACGACCGAAGGACTACCAGGGTTCTCGGGTATGCTTTGAGCAATTCCGATGCCGAGGATCAGACCGATTGAAGTATTTGATAAGAAAGCAATTGAACTGGTTGCACAAAGGAAAGTGTCCCATTTATGGAATCTTTATTCGGGAAATTGTATGGACTGAATCGTATCTCTAGCTGTCAATGCAATCTATCTCAACGCCGAGAGGCTTCCTCTTGGATGACTTTGGGCGGCGTGCTCATCCTGGCATTCCATCTCCCCCCGGCGGGCGCCTGGGGATTTTGCGCGATGGGCTTCCGCCGGGTTCGCCACCTTGCTTCCTAAAAGGAAGCAGGACCGCTCCCGATTCCCACGCCTGACCTTGCCGTATCTATCGCAGAACATCGAACTCTGCTGTAAGAAGAAGTTTCCGGGTTCAAGGAAATAAAGACGTACCGTTACTTTGGCATCGAAGGCGCAAAGTAACGTCCGTGCCGGCCTTCGGCGATGCCCGGGTTCGCTTGCCCGCTCAAAAGCCGCGCCAATTGGCCTATTTTCGATCCTCGCTCTTTGCCCTTCACAGCCCTTCGTTGGGCAGGTTTTGGCCCCGATTTTGCTCCGCCCTATCTCTGCCATGCGTGTGTCCCGGCTTGGTTGGTTCAGAAAGTCCCCGCGTGCGCAGGTCAAGGAGTCAGCCATGTGGCGTGATAGCAAAGTTTCTTCGAGCAAGCCAACCCCGCTGCCGATGGAGCCGTATCCACCGCCGCTTGTCCGCCAACCCGAATCGGGCAGGCAAGAAGGCGGGCTTGCCGCGCCGGTCGGCGTTCCACCGGTGATTGAACCCGGCGCCAAGCGCGGCGAAGGGTCGCACCTTGGGCCTTCGCTCACCCTTCGCGGCGACCTCCTGGCGGCCGAGGATCTCTATTTCGACGGAAAGCTCGAAGGGAGTCTTTCGGTGCCCAACCATTGCGCGGTGATCGGCCCGCGCGCCCAGGTCAAAGCGGACATAGACGCCAAAGAAATTGTCGTTCACGGCAACGTCCAAGGCAATCTGCGCGCCACCGATCGCGTTCAGATTCGGGTCAGCGGTTCGGTCCAGGGCGACATTGCCACCAGCCGGATTCAAATCGAGGATGGCGCCAACTTCCGCGGCCGCATTGAAATCCAACGGCCGGAGGCGGCATCAGCCGCCTCGGCGGAAGCGGCGAAGAGCCGACCGCTCGCCCCGATCCAATCGGGGCTCGCGGTAAAGGCTGGCGGTGAACCGCGTTCTCCCGAGCCCACTCAAAAAGCAGTGAAGTCGGCGAGCGAGTTGTAGCGCGCAGGTCAGGTGAAATGTTTTCTGCGTCACCGGAGGCGGTGGGCTTGCCGCCGGAAAAAATTATTTGCATTTCCGGCTGCCTCGTGCGATACTTTCTCCGCTGTTAAGTTTTTGTAATTGATCTGGGAACAGAATCGGCTACAAAGCTTGGCGCTTTGTAGCTTTTTGTTTTTGCGGATAGATTGCGAAGACGACAGTCCTGCCGGTAAGCCCGGTTCGGGCAGCAGGAATTTCCAACAAGGAGTTTAGCAGTGAGAGAACGAGGTATTGTGAAGTGGTTCAACGCCAGCAAGGGCTACGGGTTCATCCAGCGCGCTTCGGGCGAGGACGTTTTCGTCCACTTCTCCGCCATTCAGGAGGAGGGCTACAAGAGCCTTCCCGAGGGCGCTGAAGTCGAGTTCGAAGTCGCCAAGGGGCCCAAGGGCTTCCAGGCGCAGAACGTCGTTCGCGTCTCCGCATAGTTTCGACTGAGTGAAACAAACTGATAGGGGAGCCCGCCCGGGCTCCCCTGATTCTTTTTTTCCGCCGCTGTTTTCCTCTGCTACGGTATTGTAGGTATTGTAGGGGCAAGCTTCAGCTTGCCCTCGTTGGGGGCGGCCTAAAGGTCAGCCCCTGGACGACGGCATCTCAAAAGGACGTTGGATAACGGTCTCAGGAAAACACTCGAGCCAGCGCTGCCAGCAATTGGTCAGGCGTATAGGGTTTTTGCACCCAGGGGCCGCCCTGCGCCTCCACAAAGCTGATGGTGTACATATCGGGCGCGCCGCTCGAACAGAAGATAACGCGGCGAGCAAGCTCAGGGTTCACGCGGCGCAGTTGTCGAAAGAACTCCAGCCCTTCCTTCCCCGGCATCTTCATGTTGATCAGGACGGCCTCAGGGCGAAATTCCTTCAAAAAGATGAAAGCCTCATCGCCCGTCGTCGCCGTCAGGACCTCATGGCCCTGCTCCTCGAAAATGGCGGTGGCCAGCTCGCCCAGCGGCGCATCGGGCTCGAGCACCAGGACGCGCTTAGGGGAGAGCAGGGGCGCCGGCGCTTCGCTTGGAATGGCCTCGGGCGCGGGCGTCGAAGCCAGCTCGATGGTAAAGGTGGTGCCGTACCCCGGTTCGCTCGCCCCGATCAAGTCGGCACTCGCGCAGCGCAACTCCCCGCCAAGCGCTCGCACGATGCCCTGCGAAATGTAGAGACCCAGGCCTGTCCCCATGCCCGGAGGCTTGGTAGTAAAGAATGGCTGAAAGACCCTGCCGAGATATTCGGGGGGAATCCCGACGCCGCTGTCGGAAAAATGTATCTGAACGCGGTTGCCCGCGCATGCCGAGCGAATCCGGATGGTGCCCGGCTGGCGACTTTCGGCGATGGCCCGTTCGGCATTCATGAAGAGGTTGAAAAGCACCTGCTGGAGTTGCTGCGGGTCGCCCATGGCAAAGGGACGTTCCCGTGCCAGGTCGGTGTTGATCTGGATGTTCCGGCTCTCTAACTCGTATCGGCGAAGAGCGATGGTCTGCCGGATCACCTCGTTGACATCGATGGGACGGATTTCGAGCGGCTGCCGGCGAACCAGGCGCAAAAGGTTGTGCACGATATCGGTGGCGCGGTGCGCCTCGCTGACAATCAAGTCCAGCTCGCGCCGCAAGGACTCGTTCTCCGGCCGGCTGCGCAAGATCTGGGCAAAGCCGATGACGCTGGTGAGCGGATTATTCAGCTCGTGGACTACGCTCGCCAGCAACTCAGCAATCGCCGTCAGCCGCTCCTGCCGCACAAGCTGGCGCTGGTAGCCCACCACGTCGGCATAGGACCGCTCCAGGTTGATCAGCAAGTTTCGATTTTGCCACCAGAGCCGCCCCGCCACCACCAAGACCACCATCAGCGAAAGGCCGGTCGTTCCGGCAATCCAGTAAACCGCCCGGCGAGTGACCTGGGCGAACCGGCGGCTTTCCTGCCCGAGAGCTTTCTGCTGGGCGGCGACGAGCTGATCGAACTTCTCGAACGCTTCAGTGGCGATGGGTTGACCGGCCAGGGAGACCCAATCGCGGTCACCGCCCCGGCCCAGTCGGCGTGCTTCCGCCACACCGGCCGAGTGCCCGCGGTACGATTTTTCCAGTTGCCTGATCTCCCGGAAATGAGCCAGCACGGTTGGCTCAAGCCGTGAAGCTGCCACCAAGCTGACGATGCGATCGAAATCTTCCTGAGCTTCGTCACGCAACTCGAGATAGCGGGGGTCTCCGGTCAGAAGAAAACCGCGAAAATCTCGCACTTGTGATTCGAACGCCAACCGCAAGCGGCTCAGTTGGTGCTGCGTTGCCTGGACCTCCGCCAGGTTCTGCGCCGAGAAGCGCGAGACGCGGCGCAGCTCGACCAGCGAAAAAACAGAAACCGCCATTTGCGACCCGAGCGTCACCGCCAGCCCCAGCAAAAAAAACGAATTGACGCGGCGAATACCGCGGTGAGCTTTTTTGAGTTCGGCGGGAGGGGGATCAGAGAAGGGGCCGGCCGGGGAAACATTCGCCTCTCGTGAAGCCGGACCTGTCGCCTTGTTCTTTTTTCGAAACCAGTTCACGAGGATGCCTCGCCTTAAGAAGTGACGGGCTTGAACCAGTCCCGCCATTCGGGATGCCGGGATCAATCCCAGCACTCCTGCGTGCCAGATCGCCGTGCGTGCCGATCAGCCATGTAGCCGATTGTTTCGCCCTGAACCGTGTGGGGTATCGTCGCCTGCGGGCGAAACGAATCATAGGGCCGAGCGGCCGATGTGTCAAAGGTCGGAAAGGCAAGGAACCCGCCGCCAGGGATTCGAAAGATAATGGAGATCCAAACAGCGGTCGGGTGGCGCATACATCCCGCAAAGCAGGATGTGTGCGATTAGTCGGTTGTTGCTGCTTGGTCGTTGTGTTAGCATTTTTGCGCTGCTAAGGCCGGCAGGGAAGTCGTTTGCCCATTACGCAGTTGGGGGTTCACAGCCTCCCGACGAATCGGGAAGGTCTTCGGTGGAAGGTGGGGCCTGGCCGGAGCCAAGAATTTAGGCGCGTAGCTCAGTTGGTGAGAGCGTCCCGAGGCATCGGGAAGGTCTTCGGTGGAAGGTGGGGCTTGGCCGGAGCCAAGAATTTAGGCGCGTAGCTCAGTTGGTTAGAGCGCTTCCCTGACACGGAAGAGGTCTGCGGTTCAAATCCGCACGCGCCTACCATTCCTCCTCTTTGACAAGAACCGATGGAATTGTGCTCGCCCCGATGCAATCGGGGCTCGCGGCAAACCAAGTTCTTCCTTGGACGGGTTGAGAGAAGGTGAAACAAGGAAGCCGGCAATGGTTCTGGGCGACGCTGATTCTTTCCTGCGTCACGATCGTGACGTTTGTCTTTGCCGCCTGGGAGTTGATGGAAAAACGTTTCTTCCGCAATGTGGACTACCACACGCTGCATTTTCTTTACATCAGCCGCGGGGTGGTCTCCTCGCTGCTGCTCGCTGCCTGGGCTTCCTGGTTTGTGCTGCGGGCGCGCAGGCAGCACGAGGAAGCGTTGCGGCGTTCCCGTGAACGTTACCGGGGCATCCTGGAAGGCTCGCCGGACGCGGTGGTTCTCTACGATGACCATCTCGTCGTGATCGAGTGGAACTTGAGCGCCGAGCGGCTCTTTGGTTTTGTGAAAGAGGAAGTGATCGGCAAGGTTCTTCCCACCGTCCCGGAAGAACAGCGAGGCGAAGCGCTCGAGTGGGTAGCGAAGCTTGCCCGGCAGCAGAGGATTCTGGACCTCGAAACCTTGCGGTGGCATCGCGCCGGCGGGCCCATCTGGGTATCGGTGAGCTTGTCGTCCTTGCGCGACGAAGCGAGCGGGCGGCTCCACGTCCTCGAGGTTGCCCGCGATATTCGTGAGAAGATCGCCCTGCGCGACAAGATCATTGAGGTGGAAAAACTCACCACCATGGGTCAAATGGCCGCCGGGACTGCCCACCACCTGAACACCCCGCTCGCCTCCTTGCTGCTCCGCGTGCAGATGATGAAGGAGCGCCTGCGGCATACCGACGGCGGCGCCGATTTGGCGCATCTCGAGGCAGGCATTCATTCCTGCCAGAGCTTTGTGCAGCAGTTGCTCCGCTTTTCTCATCGCCTGCCCGCCCAAAAGAAGCCGGAAGAGATCACTCAGCAGATCGAATCCATCGTGACCTTTCTGCGCCCCACCTTTGCCGCCAAGCGGGCGCAAATGGTCCTGGATCTCGATCGAGCCCGCGGGGCACTGGTGATGGCCGATCGAAGCCAGTTGGAAGCGCTTTTTTCGGCCCTGCTCGTCAACGCCGCCGACGCCATCGCCGAAGGCGGGAGCATCACCATTACTGCTGCTCCGGTAGCCGACGGCGAGCCGAAGCCGGGCTTGCCCGCCCAGGACAGTGCAGGGATTATCGGAAAAGAGTCTTTGGCGGGCCGTGGCGACCTGGAGATTTGCATTGAAGACGATGGTTGCGGCATCTCCGAAAAAGATTTGCCGCGGCTGTTCGAGCCTTTCTTTACGACAAAAGCGCCCGGGCAGGGGACGGGGCTGGGGCTGGCGCTGGCGCGGACGATTGCCCAGGAGCACGGCGGGTCAGTGGCGATTCAGAATCGGCCTTCGTCCCGAAGCCTTCGCCCCGAGGTATCGGGGCAAGGGACTGCACGGCACGGTGCCGGGCGGGGCGTCTGCGTTCGGCTGCGGTTGCCGCTTCACTGAACAAGGTAGGGGCCGGTCTTCAGACCGCCCTGAACAAAGACCGCCCTGAACAAAGTAGGGGCCGGTCTTCAGACCGCCCTTTGAAGCAGCAGTAGGGAGTAGCCGGTGAAGCACGCGGCAAGCGATCCGTGTACGGTCCTCGTCGTGGACGATGACCCGGAATTGCTGGCGACGCTTGGCGACCTGCTGGCCGGGCAGAATTATCGCGTGCGGATGGCGTCGTCCGGGCCGGAAGCGCTGGCTCTTTTGCGCCAGCCCCGATCCTATCGGGGCCAGCCCGCTACGCCCGATTCGGCCACGGCGAGTCCGGTTTGCCTGGCGCTGGTGGATCTCGTCATGCCTTTGCTCGACGGGCTGACGCTGCTCGGCGAAATTCGGTCCGGCCACGGCGATATCCCCGTCGTGATGATGACCGGCTATGGAACGATCGAGACCGCCGTCGAGGCCATGAAGAAGGGTGCGGAAGATTTTCTGACCAAGCCCTTTGACAAGGAAGCCGTTCTCAAAAAAGTGGCCCGGCTGCTCGAGCTTCACCGCCTGCGTCTCCAGGTCGCTGAACTCGAGGCTCGCAACTCCGGGGCGCTCGGGTCGGCCGGAGTTTTTCGAGGGATTATCGCTCGTTCGCCGCGGATGCAGTCGCTGCTAGAGAGAGCCGAGGCGGCCGCCCGGTCGGATCTTCCTGTCCTGTTGCTGGGCGAGACGGGAACGGGCAAGGAGATGCTGGCGCGGGCCATCCACGCTGCCGGCGGGCGGGCTTCCCGGCCATTCATTCCGGTCAACTGCGGCGCGCTGCCGCGTGACCTCATCGAAAGCGAACTCTTTGGCCACCAGCGCGGAGCCTTTACCGGCGCGCTGACCGAGCAAGAAGGACTTTTCCGCGCCGCTGACGGCGGGACGATTCTTCTCGACGAGATTGGCGAACTGCCCAGGGAAGCTCAGGTCAAGCTCCTGCGCATTTTGCAGGAAGGCGAGCTGCGTCCGGTGGGCGGCTCGCACCCCGTCCAGGTGAACGTCCGCGCCATTTCTGCTTCGAACCGCCCGCTCGCTTCGCTGCGTCAGGATTGCCTGCGCGAAGACCTCTACTACCGCATTTCGACCATCACCATCGAGCTGCCGCCCTTGCGCGAGCGCCGGGAAGACTTGCCGCTCCTGGCCGAACACTATTTGCGAAAGTTCTGCGAGAAATACGACCGAGGCGCTTCTCGTGGTGAGCTCGGTCGAACCACGCTCGACCGCCGCGCACTCGATCTGCTTCTTTCGTATCCGTTCCCCGGCAACGTCCGGGAGCTCGTCAACATTCTGGAAAGCGCCGTGGTCACTCTTCCGCCTGACCAACGCACGCTCGGGGACAAAGATCTGCGGCCTTTGCTCCGTCCCTCATCCGAATCCCGATCCCGCTCTGCGGGACGCGCCGATATATCGGGGCAAGGGATTGGGGCGGGCGGAGGGCGGCGGCCATCGGGCTCACTCGACTCGGGCGAGAAGGCTGAGCCGGTGCTGGCGCCCGATACATCTTTGCTCTCGATGGAGAGCGTAGAAAAGTTCGCTATCCAGCAAGCGCTTCACCTCGCCGGCAAAAACAAATCTCGCGCCGCCGAAATCCTCGGCATCTCCCGCGACTCGCTCTACAGGAAAATCCGCCAGTACGGTTTGGAGACGAGCAAAGAAGAAAAGTAGCCACGAGCGGCGTGAGCTGTTGGGTCTTGTCTGGAAAGCGCACACTTGCCTTTCTCCAAGCTTCTCCGTGACTTAGGAGATTGTGTCTGAATCCCGTACACCGCGCCGCTGCAGCTCCTGCCGATTTGGTGTTCAGATCCGGCCGGGGCATCGAAAATCTCACTGTCGTTTTTCTTCGTAGCTTCCTCAAAACAAACGGGAAAGAAACTGAACCCGATCCCCGCCTCCGGCCAATTTCAAAGGGTTCTGGCTCGGTGTCGAGCGTGCTAGCGTGAAATCCGAGGTTCGCCGCCCCGATGTCCCGATCCCGAAGCTTCGGGATTCGGGATCGGGTCAAGCGCGGATGAGTTTCTGGCGGGCAAGCCCGCCGTCAAGCCAGGCGGGTCGACCAGGAGGTGAAGGATGGAATCCTGGCGGAAGAACGAATTCTTCTTTTGGCTGGTTGCCGCCGTCGTCGCCCTTCTCTTTCTTCTCGCGGTGTTGCGCTACGAGAAATATGACCGCGCCCGCGAGCAACGCACATTGAGTTCTTTCATGGCGGGCGACCCCCGTGAGGGCGGGCGGGTGTTCTCCGACAAGGGATGCGTGCGATGCCACGCGATCGGCGGCGTGGGCGGCACCGAGGCTGCCGGTAAGGCTGGTGATCTCGGCAAGGTTCCTGAAGGAAACCTGAGCTTGAACGAGCTCGCTACCGCGATGTGGAACCACGCCCCTGAAATGTGGAAGGGCATGCAGGAAAAGCAGTTTGACTATCCGCGGCTGACCGAAGAGCAGGTGACCAACCTCTTTGCCTTTCTCTACACCATCCGGTACGTGGACGAGAGCGGTGACTCCGAGCGCGGCCGGGCGCTCTTTTCGAGCAAGGGATGCATTCAGTGTCACGCGCTCCAGGGCCACGGCGGCCGACTCGGACCGGACCTGGCCCAGGCGAGCTACCTGGGCGTGCCCATTCTTTGGGCACAAGAGATGTGGAACCACGCCCCGCGCATGGAGGCTTTGATTCGCGAAAAGAATCTAGCCTGGCCCAAGTTTCGCGACACCGAAATGATTGACCTGCTCGGCTACGTGCGCAGCTTGAATACGGGACTGCGGCGCGGCTTTGAAGTGTTGCCGGCCAACCCCGACCGCGGCCGAGAACTGTTTCGACAAAAGGGATGCATCGCCTGTCATGCGGTGGACGGCGAGGGCGGAACGCTCGGGCCCGACCTTGGCCGGGAGCGAAAACTGCCTCGCACGCTCACCCAGGCCGCCGGATGGATGTGGAACCATTCGCCGGAAATGTGGCGAACGATGCAGACCAGGGGGCTCGAGCGGCCGCAGTTTGAAGGTCGGGAAATGGCTGACCTGCTCGCTTACCTCTTCAGCATTCATTACTTCGACGAGCCTGGCGATCCGGAAGGGGGCAAGCAAGTCTTTCGTTCGAAGGGCTGCGCCACCTGCCACGGAGACGACGGGCGCGGCGGCAAGGGCGGCCCAAACATTCAGCAACTCAAGGGAAAATTTTCGCCCGTCCGCATGGCCTACACCATGTGGCAACACGGGCCGGAGATGTACGCTCGGGCGCAGCGGCGGAACATCCCCTGGCCGAAATTTCGGGGCAGTGAGATGGCTGATCTGGTTGCATTCTTGAATTCTCAGTAGTCCCGCAGAGCGGGACGGGCGGCTCGGCCCAGGAGATTTTCTTGACAGATCCGGAACGGATTCCTACGAATCGCGAGCCCCGATTGGATCGGGG
>Ga0209109_10000012_pt1 | contig 59175 bp, 56 predicted proteins | sample Rifsed10ft2_FD_184004 | JGI IMG/M metagenome (GOLD analysis project Ga0209109, IMG submission 184004) | Soil microbial communities from Rifle, Colorado, USA - sediment 10ft 2 (version 2) | ecosystem: Environmental > Terrestrial > Deep subsurface > Rock core/Sediment | place: Rifle, Colorado... | reverse complement strand
ATAGACGCTGCGAGGCTCGACCCTCCGCCCTCGACGATCTGATAGATGACCGCGGTTTCACCCGGCTGAGACTCGCCATACTGCTCTGGGTCGTTGATGCGCGCCGCGGTGTTGTTCGGACTGGGGTTGTGAGGTTTGACTGAGATATCCCACAGACCGTTGTTCACCCATCCGGGGATTACCGTGGAGCTATGATCTCCCTCGAAGTACGGGTTTGCCAACAGGTTTCCGGTTGGAGCTCTGGAGGTTGCGGGTACCGAGGTTGACGTGACGGTGGGATTTGGGCTGGGGCTCGAGACCGCCGTCGCTGTCGGGCTGGGATTGTTATCTGAGGTCGGAGAGGGTGAGAAGGACCCAGGCGATCCGGGCTTCTCGACGAGAGGATCTCCCCCTTCCTCCATCGTAGTACCTATCACCGACGTAGTACCTATCACCGAGGTACCCGTAGATCCCGGGGTCAGGTTGGACGGTGTGATCTCTCGAGGTGCATCTGTCGTATCCGAACCCTCCGGTGCCAGTCGGGCGCCGGCTGAAGCGGCCGCGATAACAACCGAGACCGTGAGAATCAGCCCAATCGCCAGCAGCAAGATCGTGCGCTGATTACGAATCAACTGCTTAGCCTCCCTCCGCAGTGCATCTCTTCGGGTGAGGACTGATACCACAACTCGATCGGTTGGTCAAGGTTTGGCCCGTGTCGGCGCTCGGGACAAACCGAAAGCCGCCGCTGAAATGAGCGCCCGTCCTAGTTTAACCTAAGTCAGGAGGCATTGAAGTGAGTGTATCTCAAGCTCTGGAACGGTTCATAATCCAGGATATCATGGTGGGCGGTAAGGATGTCTCCCTCTCACCGGACGAGTCCCTGATCGAAAGCGGGATCGTCGACTCCCTCGGTATTCTGCGGCTCGTTGCATTCATCGAGGAGAACTTCTCGGTGGTGGTCGACGATACCGAGGTGGTGCCGGAGAATTTTGAGACCATCAACGCAATGAGTTCCCTCGTACAGCGTAAGCGGAGCGAGAGTTAGCCCCCGACCGAGGTGTTTCGCTGGCGAGTTTGACAGACGAGGTCGCCTACGCAGCGATGACGAGTCATGGATCCATGTCCGCCCGTTTGGTTGGTGAATGAGGGTGTACGCGTTCATGGTACCTGTGGTCGAAGTGGTCAGTCGAACCGCGAGTCACCGAAGGGGAGGTACCATGAATTCCTGGATTTGCTGGCAAACCCGCGGTACTTCCAAAGGCTCCGGAGCACGGTTGTCCGCCGCCCGAAGTTCAATTCGCCGTCCTGGACCTGACTGCAGAGGAGCAGGCAGCGATCGTCCTAGCGAAAATCGGACGTCGAGCTTGAGATTGACCTGCAGAAGACTTTCCCGGACAATGCAGGGTTGGCGGCAGTTGGCCATACTCCTCGCGGAGTCCTCTAAACGTATATCTGTCACAACGAATGGCACATCGAGCATGGTGATTGTGGAATGACGCGACGGCTTCTTCTTCTCAATGGACTCGCAGCTCTTATGATCCCGCTTCATCACTCAACTGCTTATGGTCTGCAGGCAATGTTCGAGTGGACGAACCGCTACAGGGACGTCGCCGTCCCCAACTTCGACCAACTTGGAACTTTGCCGTACTATGTCCTGATGCTCGCTCGCCAGTTTGACGCGTTCGGCGTACCGGCGTTTCTATTCGTATCAGGCTTCTTCATCGCGTTCATGGCTCGCGGTGAGTCGCGACGTGTTAGCCTGAACGATGTCCTGCCTCGGATCAAGGTCCTTCTCGTACCTTTCTTTGTGTGGACCACGATTCGGTACATTCTTTTGAGGAGAGTCCCAGCATCGATCGACGAGGTCTTGGATCCCTACTACTATCTTGTCGTGCTCATAGAGCTCTACTTGCTTTCTCCCTTGCTAGTGCGGATTGCACGGTCAAGACCCTTTCTCTTTCTTGCCGGTGCCGCTCTCATTCAACTCAGCTTCGAAAGCCTCCTGTTCTTCTATCTCATGGGTGCTGAGGGCCCGATTTGGAGTGTCATTTTCCAGCACACCGTCCGGTGGATCTTCCCAGCAAGCATCCTGCATTTCAGCCTGGGTCTGGTGGCGGGGCTGAATGTCGAGAAGGCCACTGCCTGGCTCCAGCGGATGAGGTGGTGGTTATTGGCGGGAGTCATTGTGACCCTATCACTGAGCCTGGTCGAATACGAACTGCTTGCCCGGTGGAGTGGGCGGGACTGGCTGGGGCCGAACAACCCGGGTATTGCCAGGATTGCCTACGCCACCCTCGTGGCGCCTTGCTTTTTGGGATTTGCAGCGACTCGGGTTCCGCTGTCCAAGCCTCTGGCCCATCTCGGAGCAAACTCTCTCGGAATCTATCTCGCGAATATTCCCTTCGCTTATTTCATAGCCGTGATCATGTACCGCCTCACACCTGCGGTCCTCGGCTCACAGCTAGTTTACCAGGCGGTATTGATCCTGGCGGGTCTCGGGGGCCCACTGATCTTGATGTGGATGGCGAAGCGACTGCCAGTGCGCAGGTATTATCGATTTGCCTTTGGCTAGCTGAGTGATGATTGGTTCGGGCCACTGTACGCAAAGACTCCTCGCTACTTTGAAAACGCAGGGATCGCAGCGGAGTCGGGCAATCTGGAGCCTTCTTGTATCCGAAACTAGCGCTGGACGGAGGGCCAATCGTCATCTTCGTTGGGGGCTTCCAGATCTGGCATGGAATCGAATCTCTTGCCAAAAGACCCAGACGCGTTGTCGAGGCTACCAAATGCCAAGCTCCTGCTGGTGGGAGATAGCCCAACCCACTCTTCCGCCGAGCCGACCATCTCGAACCTTGGACTCGATCTTCGGTGCCAGTATCGGACTCGTCGATGTCTCCAGCATGAGATGTGGTTTTCGCGCCTGTAACTGTATGAGTACATGGCGGCTGGCATGGCAATTGTGGCCGCGTGATCTGCTCAAAATGGTGGAGGTCTTGCGAGACCAAGAGACCGGCGTCTTGGTCGAGCTGGGAGACGTCGAAACTCTCGCCGGGGCGATTGTCTGCCTTATGAACGAACCAGCAAGGATCGAAACTGAGGGAAGACGCCTTTCATCAAGCGCGACAGCCACACTCTTGGGAGCACTACGTCGACCGTCTAGAAGCGACCTACTGGCAGACCCTGAAAGGGAGTTCAAGTTGACAAGCCAGCTGTTAGCGGGCAGGATCGAGCAACAAACCGGGATGCGGATAACCGAGGTTGATGAGAAGTCATGAATCTGCTACCAGGAATCAGACACGAATGATCGACGGATGGGAAGACTTCTGGCAGGAGGTATTGGCTTCCGACCAGGGCCACAGCACGCTCTGGGACGCTGACCCAGCGAGAGCCATAGAGGAGGATATCGCGCGATTCATGCCGCATTTCGATCCGGCTCTCCCTCTGCTCGACCTTGGGTGCGGTGCCGGAAGACAAACCGTTGAATTGGCGCGCCACTGGGAGGCGGTCGTCGGGATCGATAAGTCGGCCGCTGCCGTGAAGCTCGCGCAATCAATCCCATCGGATGGCATGCGCGTATCATTTCGGGTTGTCGACATCATGGACGCTGGCGCTGTTCAATCGCTCCATGATGAGTTCGGGGATTTGAACGTCTACGTGCGGGGCGTTTTCCATGTAATCCGGCCCCATATGCGCCCTCAGTATCTCTCCAGTCTAGGAGTACTGCTAGGCAAGACCGGAACGCTCTACCAGATCGAGTTACGTTGGGCCGCTGCCCGGTGTTTCCAGGAAGTACCTGGACTTCAAGCATGGCGAATGCCAGAGAACGTGAGGCTTAATGCCTTTGAGTTGACCGATCAAAAGCGCTACTTCCCGGATGAGGAGTGGTTGATCCTGGAGCAAGGCAGAGGCTCGATTGTTACAGCCGAGGATGCTGGCAATGGCCCCGTGCGCTTGCCGGCAAGCTATCTTATCGTGCGGCGCAAGTAGCCTTGAACTCCGTTCCCCCTAGCGACTGAAGCGTTACTTGAACGAGTCCCATCCTTACGGCTCGAAGCCGCAAGGTCGCCACTCGTCAACCCCGCCAATGTATACAGTGCACTCAGCCGATTGCTTCTCCCCAACAGAAGTAGCAAGACCCACGGATACAGATTGCGCATTCTCGTACTAACCAACTTTTACCCTCCCTACTCTCTGGGAGGGATGGAGTTGAGCTGCCAGGAGACCGTGAAGGCCCTTACGGGCCAGGGCCATACGGTCAGGATCCTCACCAGCAAACACGGCGCGCGAGAGGCGACTGTCGATGGAACCGTCTCCAGGGTGCTGAACCTGGAGATGGAGTTGGCGCCGATTCGCAATGCCTGGCGGATGCTCGCGCGCCGTCAAGCCGACCTGGCCGAGAGCAGGCAGGCACTCCGTCAGTCAATCGCGGCATTCGATCCCGAGGTGCTCTTCATCTGGGGGATGTGGAATCTCCCCAGACAGTTGGCGGCTGACGGCGAGCAGCTTATGCAGGGGCGGGTGCTCTACAGGTTCGCAGATTATTGGCCGACACTCTCATCGCAGCATATCCAGTACTGGAGGGCTCAAGGACGGACCCTCGCCACCCGAATCGCGCGCCGGGCCCTGGCGCCCCTGGCAATCAAGATTCTGGAGGAATCCGAAGAGATCGAGCTCGGGTATCCCCACGCGTACTGCGTCAGCCATGCCGTCCGAGCTAGGTTGCTGGAGGATGGGATTCCAGTTTCCCACGCAACCGTGATTCACAACGGCATCGACTTGGGAAGGTTCAGCAGATCCAGAAGCCAAGTCGATCTGGCTCCTCACCTCCTGGGCCGCATCTTGTACGTCGGCCGCATCTCACCGGAAAAAGGCCTGTTCGTCCTGCTGCGGGCGGTGGAGAGGCTGGTAAGAAACGGCCCGGATCGTCGCTGGAGGCTCACAATCGCTGGAGCGGGTGACCCAGAATACGTTTCCCAGGTGACTGGGACGGTGGATCGGCTCGAGTTGGCCAGCTTCGTGACGTACCTGGGCGAACGGCCTGCCCAGGAGATTCCCGGCCTCATGCATCAACATGGCATGGTAGTGATTCCATCGCTTTGGGAAGAGCCCTTTCCGAGAACTGCCTTGGAAGCGATGGCATCGGGACGTCTTGTGGTTGCGAGCCGCACCGGGGGGCTGCCAGAGATCGTTATCCATGGTCGTACTGGCTTGCTGGCGGGCGTTGGGGATTCCGTTGAATTGGCGGAGACGCTGGAGGCCGCCCGCAGGCGCCCAAGATTGTCCCAGAGATTGGCTTCAGCCGGTCGGAGAAGCGTCGAGGAACGGTTTACGACCAGCCACATGATGGAACACCTAACTGTGGCCCTCAATCAAGCAGCTGGTTATGCGAGACCACCTGTCGCAGCCCTTGTTCGTCAAATGCCGGCCGGTATATGAAGAAGTCAAGCCGCAACTCAAATCATGGACAGGTCGGTATGCTGAAAGGGAGGGAGAATGTGCTTCGCACCCTCCGGGTGAACGCGACGGTCGCACCAGCATTGGACGCGCGCCAGGTCCATGTGTGGATATCGCGCACAAACCTCCCTCGAACAGCCGTTGAGGGATTGAAAAGAACTCTCAGCGCTGAAGAATTGGAGCGGGCCAAGCTGCTCCGTTTCGAAGAGCGGCGCAATCAGTTCCTGGTAAGCCGGGGACTATTGCGGATCATTCTGGCACGGTATGCGGAACGGGCAGCCAACGAGCTCGTGTTCTCCCTTGAACCAGGTGGAAAGCCCAGGCTGGCAGATGGCGGTGAGCCCTCCCGGCTTCAATTCAACCTGGGCCATTCTGGAACTATCTGTGTGATCGCCATCACAAGGCTCGAGATGGTTGGCGTGGACGTGGAAGAGGCGCGGTCGGACATTGATATGGATGCGGTTGCACGCCGCATCCTCACTGGTCGCGAGTGGGCGGAGTTCAACCGGCTCAGTGCAGGGAAGAGACCATCCTGGTTTTACAGCGTCTGGTCGAAGAAGGAAGCGTTCGTAAAGGCGATGGGCGTAGGGATGGCCATGCCGTTTCAAGAGGTTGAGACAGCGGGATTCTGGCAAAGCCGATCGGGGTCGCCATTCCTGAGGAGAGATGGGTTTGATCCCCCCACCTGGTGGTCCGAGTCCTTCGTCCCTGCAGCCGGCTATGTTGGAGCGGTCGCGACACTAGGGATCCCAAGCTCCGTCACCTACCGATGGGAGATCCACTCTTGACTGTGCGGGATGAGGCCGTCATGCGCGAGTTCTCGGGGAGCGATCCCGTCAGGCCTATCGGAAGATTGCGCGCACAGGTCCGAGCCTGCGATCTGCCCTGGAGCTGGGTAGTTCGCGACATGAAGATCAGTCGCAAGCAGTCCATCCCCGGAGCCGCATGGGCGGTTCTCCACCCGCTTGCGTTGATGTTCACGCTGGGCTTGTAACTCAAGGACGAAACGAAGCCCGTGATTGATTTGATCCCTGCCAGCGAAACGACTGATTTGTCTATCATCATCGTGAGTTGGAACACAAGGCTGCACCTCCGCCGATGCTTGCAGTCACTGGAGGTGGCGCGGAATCTCTTCAACCTTCCATTCGAAGTGCTCGTCATAGACAACGGATCTGTGGATGGAAGCCAGCAAATGATCGACAGCGAATTTGGCATGGTCCAGCTGATCCGAAACAATCAGAACCTCGGCTTCGCTCGGGCGAACAACCAGGGTCTGGCCCGCGCCCGAGGTAGGTACTTGATGCTTCTAAATCCGGACACCGAGGTCATGCCGGCTGCACTCTCGGAACTACTGTCGTTCATGGAGAATGATCAGGCGGCCGGAGCCGCGGGCCCTAAGCTCCTCAATCCCGATGGGAGCCTGCAGATCTCCTGCTACCCGATCCCTTCCCTTATTCGCGAGCTCTGGCGACTGTTTCATCTTGATCGGCTCCACCCGCTGGCCGCGTATCCTCATTCCTGGTGGCAAGCTAGGCAGCCATTGACAGTTGACATGGCCCAAGGCGCGTGCTTGATGCTCCGCAGAGAGGCCCTGCGCAAGGTCGGTATGCTCGACGAGCGCTTCTTCATGTACACAGAAGAAGTCGATCTATGCCTCCGCCTCCGGAATGCAGGGTGGAGAATTCATTGGGTTCCGTCGGCAGTGGTGACGCATTACGGGGGCCAAAGCACGAGCCAGTCGAGCGAAGCGATGTTTCTAGAGCTGTATAGGAGCAAGATCCTGTTTTTCCGAAAACATTACGGCCGTGCCGCGGCTGCTATCTACAAGGGTATTCTGACGGCGGCGAGCCTAACGCGTCTCGCCCTGACCCCGGTCGCCGCGCTGGTCGATCGATCCAAGAGCGCACGTACGGCGGCCCTGGCCGGCAACTATCTGAGACTCATCCGAGCGATGCCGGGCCTTTAGGCTTGTGCGGGATCTTCCCCTCTCATCGAGCTTGTTCACCAATCCACCAGGTCTGACACCCGACTCGTGCGAATCCTGATCCTCACTCAAATCCTTCCTTATCCGCCTGACGCGGGCCCGCGCGTGAAGACCTGGCATGTCATCCGCTATCTTGCGGAAAGTGGCCACCGCCTTATCCTTGCGAGCTTTGTTCGAGAAGAGGAGCAGGCCCACATCCCAGCTCTGGAGAGCCTATTTGAGCAGGTCCATACAGTCCCTCTCCGACGCTCCCGGTTGCGAGATGCTTGGGATTGGATGATCAGCCAGCTCCGCGGAAGACCCTTTCTGGTCGTTCGCGACTACGACCCTGGCATGCGCGAACTCGTCCACCGACTCGTTGGCTCAGGTCAAATTGACGCCATTCATATCGATCAGGTATCTATGGCTCAGTTTGTCCCTTGGAGGGGAGGAGACCCCGGCGAGCCTGACAGCCATGAAGTGCCTATGCGGGCCAATGCGCGCCCACTGGTTGTGTTCGATGCGCATAATGCAGTCTGGAAGATCCTCGATCGGATGAAAGGGACCGCACCGTTGCCGCTTCGACCGGTCATCGCCCTGGAAGCGCGGAGAATGCGGAAATACGAAGGCGAGGTGGTGAGATCGAGCGATTTTGTGCTGGCGGTCTCCGAAGTCGATCGGTGCTCACTGCTGGAGGCCGCCGAGGCAAGCACGGTCCGAGAGCCGGGCGCGGAGATTGCACTCGACGGAAATGTTGTCACGATCCCGATCGCAGTTGACACCGACGCGCTACAACCCACACCTAGACCGTCGGGCTCCTACAACATCCTGACCCTCGGGACCCTTCACTATCCTCCCAACGCCGACGGGATCCGGTGGTTTCTACGGGAAGTCTTCCCTCTTATCAAGCGACAGGTTCCGGGTGCAACGCTCAGTATCGTGGGAAAAAACCCACCGGGAGACCTCTTCAGGATGGCACACCGTTACCCGGGCGATGTGACTATCACCGGCTTCGTCCCTCAACTTGAACCCTACCTAAGCAAAGCCGCTGTCTTGGTTGTCCCGGTTCGCGTGGGTGGCGGGATGCGGGTCCGAATCCTGGAGGCGTTCGCCTTCGCCATTCCCACCGTGACCACAACAGTCGGGTTGGAGGGGATTGACGGGATTCCGGGTGAACATGTTCTGGTGGGTGATGAGCCCCAGGATTTCGCCGCTCATGTAGTGAACCTGCTGAGAGATGAGCTTGCCCAGGCGAAGCTCGCGATGAATGGACGCCGGCTGGCCGAGGCCAGATACGACCGCAACGAGGTCCTGAAGAAGCTGGATCTTATCTATGGAGAGCGTGTTCATGCATCGACATAGGCTCCGGCCGAGTCCATTGATCCTCATCCTAGCAGTTTCCGCTGCACTGAGATGAGGCGGCGCTTGATCGGGCACTTCTGAAGCTCGGTGTCGATTTCTTCCTTCAAGATCCGATACATCCTGCTTTCCGCCCGTGGGATCCCGGTTTACTTCATGTTCTGGCCTTGTCCAGCTTCCAGCTTGACGAGCAACCTGGTGCGAGTGAGCGGCTTTGGGATCGCTCTACCGCTTATGGCACTTGAGGGGATCCAAGCCATTCGGCGAAGGGGCTTCCCGGGCAGAGATCGTTCGGGAGCCGGGTCGGACTGCTCATGGCTTTCGTCACCGGATACACCGTGCTGCATTTGCCATCGTGGACGCCCATGCATTACCGCCTTCCGGTTGACGCCATCATGCTGATATTCGCCGGGTCAGCAGTCGTGTGGCTGTACGACTTGATCGCTGCGCGGCTCGCAGGCCGAGGGACCGAAGCCGGACCGCCACTGGATCAGGATTCTGTGGGAATGGGATGAAGCTCCTCTTTGTGATTCCTTATGCGCCGAGCCCGATCCGGGTGAGGCCTTTCTCAATCATCCGAGAGCTTGCCGCTCGAGGTCACCGGGTTACCGTCGCGGCAAACTGGTCGGATGAATCGGAGCGCGAGCACCTGAGACAGCTTGGCAAAGATGTGGATCAGGTTTGGTACGAGCATCTCAGCCGGCGACGATCCGTCTGGAACTGTCTTCGAGCCCTTCCTTCAGACAAACCCCTCCAGTCTGCCTACAGTTGGAACCCGAGACTGGCGGCCAGGATCAGGCGCGAGCTCTTGCTGGCCACGACGGAGGATCCCTTCGATATCGTCCATGTGGAGCACCTGCGCGGAGCAGCGTACGGCCTCAGACTTCAATCCCAGGCGAAGGGGAGGCAACGACGAGGCGTGGCACCGATCGTGTGGGACAGTGTAGATTGCATAAGCCTGCTTTTTGAGAAGGCATCCGTGGGAGGCCGACGTCTGGACAGTCGACTTGTGACTCGTTTCGAACTAGGCAGAACGAGGGGATTCGAGAGGCGGCTCCTGGCTGCGTTCCAGCACGTCCTGGTCTCTTCTCCAATCGATCGGCAGGCCTTGCTGTCCCTGGTTCCCGATGGGCGGACCGCGCGGATTTCGGTGCTGACTAATGGGGTCGATTTGGACCGCTTTTCCCCGCCTGAACGGAATGGAAGAGTTCCCAACTCCATCGTATTGAGCGGCAAGATGAGTTATCACGCAAATCACAGCATGGTTATCCACTTTATCGATCGTATTTTGCCCCTCATCCAAGCCGAGCTACCAGACGTCAAGCTTTGGATCGTCGGCAAGGATCCCGCCAAATCAGTCCGTGAGCGAGGACGCCAGTCCGGCATAGAGGTCACCGGTGAGGTCCCACATATCGAGCAATACCTCCGAACGGCCTCTCTTGCTGCGGCTCCCGTTCTTTATGGAGTAGGAATCCAGAACAAGGTTCTGGAAGCCATGGCCTGTGCCACGCCGGTGATTGCCTCGAGTCAAGCAGTCAGCGCGCTGGAGACCATGCCCGGCCGTGATCTTTTCATCGAAGATCAGCCGCCGGAATTCGCGCGCGCCGCGGTCGAGCTGCTCCGCTCACCGGAGAAGAGTGAAGCGCTGGGGAGGGCAGGACGGAGGTTTGTAGAGCGTTGGCACTCGTGGGCAATGGTGGCGAAATCCTTGGAAGGGATATACAGTGCAGCCCGCCTCAACACACGCTAATACGATGGCCCGGACAAACCTCTCCGCAGCGGAGAGGGTAGGCCCACGCCAGCGGTCGCAGAGGCGGCACTGGCGCTACTTCATCATGGCTCTGATAGCGAGCGATCTCTTGACCTTAGGGGCAGCGTTCCGTGCCGCTTACTGGATCCGTTTTGAGCTGGGTCTTCCGATATTTCAATTGGAGGTCGCCCCTACGATCGGTTTCTATCAGCAGCTGGTACTTGTGTTGGCGCCAGTGTGGCTGGTTGTTTTCGCATTCAACGGGCTCTACCAAGAGGAGAACCTGCTGGGCGGACCGGGTGAATACTCGCGAGTCTTTCGCGGCACAACAATCGGACTTCTGGTCGTGACTGTTGCCGGATTCGTGGAGCCGGAGCTCATAGTAGCACGAGGGTGGCTATTGCTCGCCTGGCTTCTGACTGCGTTTGCCGTCAGTATCGGTCGCTTCCTGCTGAGGAGGGTTGTCTACTATTTCCGGGAGCACGGCTACTTCCTTGCACCAGCGCTCATTGTGGGCGCCCAGGCGGAGGGGCAGTCGCTTGCCCAGCAGCTAATGACCTGGTCGACCTCGGGGCTAAGAGTCGTCGGCTTTGTGGACGATGGGCCCGTTGGTACCCGAGTCCTCGGGGACCTGCCGATCGTGGGATCGGTTGACGATCTTGATGAAGTCATCGAGCGACACCAGATCAAGGAGCTGATCATCTCCACCAGCTCCCTCTCCCGCGAGGAAATGCTCTCGGTCTTCGAACGGTACGGATTCGATGAGAACGTGAATCTGCGGATGTCGTCCGGGCTGTACGAGATCATCACAACCGGATTGAACGTGAAAGAATTCGCATATGTACCGCTGGTTGGGATAAACAAGGTCCGCTTGACGGGCACCGATCGAGTCCTCAAGGCCGCGATGGACCTCACCCTGGCGACGTTGGCTTTGATAGCTTCGGTCCCGTTTGTTATTCTGATTGCCATCGCGATAAAGATCGACTCGCCCGGTCCCCTTATATACCGCAGGCGAGTAATGGGGGTAAACGGCAATGTCTTCGACGCATTCAAGTTCAGGACAATGCATATCAATGGAGATAAGATCCTGGACGATATGCCTCACCTCCGGGATGAGCTAACCGAGAACTTCAAGCTGCGAGAAGATCCGCGCGTTACTCGACTTGGTGCTTGGCTCCGCAAGCTCAGTCTGGACGAACTGCCCCAACTCTTCAACGTTCTTCGGCGGGAGATGTCGTTGGTAGGCCCGCGCATGATTTCACCAGAGGAGATGGAGAAATACGAAACCTGGGGTCTCAACTTGCTCACTGTTCACCCGGGCATCACCGGGATTTGGCAGGTCAGCGGACGGTCCAACGTCTCCTATGAGGAACGGGTCCGAATGGATATGCATTACATCCGGAACTGGACCTTGTGGATGGATCTCCAGCTTTTATTGCAGACGATACCGGCCGTGCTGAGGGGCACTGGCGCCTACTGAGCCCCTTCACCTAACGAAAGACAGCCGTTGAAGATTATGTGACCAGTGGAGCCGGGCCAATCGGCTCGCATGTTGCCGAGATGGGGCTGGAGCATCATGTCCGTTTCGCGGCCTTGTCAATCCGCGTACTGCTGTTGCCTACCTCTCGGTCTCGGAAGTGGGCGTCCATCGGTACCCTCGCCTGCCGGGCCCAATGTGGTTCTCGCCTCTCAAAACTCTTCGAAGTGAATTGTCTTCGACCAGGCGTTTGTTGCCAGCCGGGCGGGCAAGTTGGTGAGATCGTCGAAGCGTACCGGATCGGACAGTTGGTGGGAGCGGGAGACCTGTGGCCCCTCGGCGAAGCGTCGACGTTGCTGATAGGAGACCCGATATTGCGCAGGCGGCCAGGCGGGCAAGGCCGTGTTCGGCCTGTTCGACGCCACGGCAGCGAAGGCAAGAAAGACAAACCGGAATCCCTCTAGAAGACTATCGTGCCGAAAACAACATCGTCGCCTGTACGCGTTGAGTCGTCTTCCCAAGTTTCCCTGACCAGATCGGGGGGATCATGAATAGGACGAAGCACTGGCTGTTGACAGCTGTGTTGATTCCTGCTCTTCTCTCGCTCTTTGGGTGGGCAGGTGCCAGCGCGCAGGTTCAGGACCCAAACTGGTCAGAACCGTACCGGCTTTCCAGCCTGTACGGCGAGGCCAGTGGAGCCGCCATGCTTTCGGACAGCTTTGGGTTCGTCCATGTGTTCTGGTCCGAGAGCGGATTCGACCACCTGCGCTCGCTCATTTACTACGCTGTCTACGACGGGGAGTCCTGGTCTACGCCGGCTGATATTTATGCCTCCTGGCCCGGTGTGGGGATCCACGACCTGTCGGCGTCAGTCGACGAGGAGGGCTATCTCCATCTGGTGTGGTCGGAAGGGGCAGTGGGCCCCCTTATGTATTCCAAAGCTGAGATTGGCAACGCGTCGTCCGCTCGGAGCTGGCAGGAGCCAATCCGGATCGATGTTCCGGCCACAAAGGTCGAGGTGGCCGTGGACGAGGCAGGGGTGATCCACATCGTGTACATGCACGTGGAATCCCAGCAAATCCAGGCGCTGCATCGCCAGGCCCAGGACGGACAGCCGGGGATCTACTACTACTTCTCGGAGAATCAGGGCAGAGCATGGACCTACCCGACCTGGCTGGACCCCGATATCCCGGCTGGCGCTGTGTTGAACTGGTTGGACATGACCGTGGATGAGAAGGATGGCATCCATCTCGTCTGGGCATATCGCGACGAAGAAACCTCGGGATCCCTAGCTGGATGGGTTCGGTACTCCCACTCGCTGAACGGCGGAGAGACATGGTCGGAACCCTTCTCGGTCGATTTCGCCGACGAAGAGGTCGGTGAGCTGCGTTTGGCGCATCCCGGAATTGTGGTCAGCGGTGAAGAAGTGCACCTCGTCTGGTCGGGGAACTCTATGACGGAACGCGAGCATCGCTTCTCACTCGACAGAGGGCTAACCTGGTCCGAGACCGAGCTGATTTTCGATGGCCTGGAGGGCCAGGCGATCGGGGACGGGCTGGCAATCGACGGCCTGGGCAGGGTTCATTTCGCTGGGCAAATCCGATGGCCGATGGCCATCTATCATGCAGTCTGGGAATCGGGCTCGTGGTCCGAACCCAGCATGGTATATCTGATCAGGCAAGGTACGAATGATGAGCTTGCTGGGAGGATTCATGCCCACAATGTCCGCCTGGCCGTTCACAATGGCAATCAGCTGGTCATGACGTTCACCACAGAGCCAACTTCCCAACAACTAGTTCTGTACGCGATGCAGGCTGTCCTCGACGAGGTGCCCGAATCCGTCCCGAGTGCACTTCCGGCGGCCGAGGTCATGGAGGCCGCGGCGCTGCCAATCCCCGGCCCAACCGACCAAGCCGAGCCTACCGCAGCACCGGGCGGCGGCGGTTCTGAGATCTTTTCGGGCGGCGAGGTTGTTGCAGAGCCGTCCCCGATCCGCGCGCTTTGGATTGGAGTTGTGCCTAGTCTGATCTTGGCAACAAGCATCGTGGCATTCAGGATCTTGCGATCTCGCGGATCGTTTCGGTGAGCGCCCCCGTACGTTGAGAGCCTGGACCATGTCCACCATCACCCGCTCCGGACACGGATGATCCGTGGAGCGAATGGTCAACCGCGGCCCGCATGATGAATGAGAATGAACGGGACCTCAAGGAAATCGCCTTTTCGCCGGCCGAACGAGAGCGCGTGAGTCCGTCCCTCCCTTCGCTGGGCGTCATTGTCCCCACCTACAACCGGAGGGAGTTCCTCCGTAACCTGCTCCGAGCGCTCTCCCAGCAGACCTATCCGAGTGATCACCTCGAGATTATCGTGGTCGACGACGGCTCAACGGATGGCACCGAAGCCATCGCATCGGAGCGTTTCCCATTTCCTTTGCGCTACTACCGGCAAGAGAATCAGGGGGATGCCGAAGCTCGCAACCTCGGTGCCCGCCACAGTCAAGCCGACTTGTTGGTTTTCATCGACGACGACATGCTGCTGGGCCCAGGTTACCTGGCCGGACTCGTCCACACCTATGCGGGGCAGCGCCATCGGATCGTGGCCGGTGTATGGAAACCCTGGCTTCCAAAATCAACCCCGCTTGTCGAGGCCTTGCGCGCTTCCGAGATGGCGGATCCCTCAGCGGCTGCTACCGAGGTGTCGTTCACCCAGGTTCACAGCAACAACATGGCTCTCCGGCGCGAAGAGTTCTTTGAGATAGGCATGATGCAGAGCCTGGCCTTCTCTGGATCGAGCATATGGTGTGATCTCGATTTCAACTATCGCGCCTTTCAGAAAGGCTTTGAGTTCCGTCGCAGCCATCAGGCGATCTGTTGGCACCAGGATCGCCACACTCGTACGCTGTACTCCTATAGCCAGCGTTGGAGGACGGCCGCCTATCGCTCCGTGGTCCTCTTCGAGAAGTACCCGGAGCTGATCGGGCACACTCCCATGTTCCACGACAAGGCGCCGATCGTGTGGAGGGATGACCCTCCGCGCCTGCTCGTCCGAAAACTGGCACGCTCGCTCGCATCCACTCGGGCGGCGCTGTGGTGCATGGAGCACGCCGTCAGGGCTTTGGAGAAGTGGCGACCGGCATCTGGGATCCTCAGGGCGCTCTACCGGTATGTGGTTGGCGGCTACATCTTCCGAGGCTACCGCGAAGGACTGGGCGAATTTGGACATCCCAAAACGTAGATCGACGCGACCGCCGGAGCCTGAGAGCCTCTCTAGGGCTCGGGTGTGGTTGCGTCCCATGCTCATCGCCGGCCTGTCGCTGGAGAGAAGTCTCCTGACCTATGTGGGTTCGACCCGCCAGCCGAGCGTGGCCGCCTCTTGGTTGTCCCTTGGGTGCTTTGACCGGTTCGAGTTGGTGAAGCGACTGGGCCCAGAGCCACACTGTCGGACGCTCGCCAGGATGGGAGCATGATTCGGCCAAGGGAGTGGCACCAGGGAAGCAAGAATCGCCGCTTGGCGATAGTGGTTCTAGTGCTTCTGAGCGGTCCCATCATTGGCCTATTCGGTTCGCAGCAGTTGATCGTCATGGCGCTCGGCGGGATCGCCGCGCTGCTTTCGACAGTCATCGTGCTCAAACGGCCACCGGTCGGGCTGCTAGGCCTCATCATGCTCTCTTTCCTGGTGCCGATCACGATCGGGACCGGGACAGGAACAGTTGTGAATATGAGCGTGGTGGGTCTTGCGCTCGTGGTGGGGGCTTTCCTGCTTGAGGTATTGACCGGCGAGTCACAGAACGTTCGGCTCACCGTGCCGTCTATCTATCTATCGCTGTCTTTCTTTATTGCAGCCACGCTCCTGGCTTTTCTTGTCGGACAGCTACCGTGGTATCCCGTGGATCCTGCCCCAATGACAGCTCAGTTGGCCCAGCTTGGGGTTCTCGTCCTGCTCCCATGTCTGATCTTCATGATGGATCGCTACATTGTGACTGAGCAGTGGCTGAGACGGTTGGTCTGGCTGTTCCTGGGCTTTGGCAGTGTGTACATCTTCCTCACTTTCTTTCCGCCCGTGCGAGCGGCGCTATCCTTCGTGGTTGTCCAGAGTCCAAACGGACCCCTTTTCTGGGTCTGGATGACGTGCCTCGCGTTCGGGCAGGCTTTCTTCAACAGCCAGCTCTCGGGGTTGTGGCGAGTCGTCTTGGTAGGGATCACGGCCGTCTCTCTCTATATGGGACTGGTAATCACTCCCGAGTGGGCGTCAGGATGGCTGCCTGCCTTGATTGGTCTGACTGCTCTCGTCTGGGCTGCAAGGCCGCGACTTGGGGCCGTGGCAACAGTGTTTATGCTCATTCTGGGAGCGATCTTTGCGTCGGAGGTGATTGATGCGCTGCTCATCAACGAGGAGTACAGCGCTGTCACTCGAGTGGAGGCATGGAAGATCATCATCGGGATGGTGATGGAGCGGAGCCCGCTACTCGGTTTTGGCCCCGCAAACTATCGTTTCTATACAACCGAATACCCGATTCTCGGCTGGAACGTGCAATTCAACTCACACAATCAATACGTTGACCTCCTGGCGCAGACCGGGCTCCTAGGGGCCGCCGCTTTCTTGTGGTACTCCATCTCCACAGGCGCCCTACTCTGGCGGCTAAGGGGCCACCAGATATTCTCCGGATTCCTGAGGGCGCTTAGCTACTCCCTATTCGGCGGACTGATAGGGATGGTGGCGGCCGGAATGCTGGCGGATTGGTTGTTACCCTTCGTTTACAACATCACGCTGGCCGGTATGCGGGACGCTGTACCAGGATGGATGTTCCTTGGAGCGGCGCTCAGCCTGCATCGGGTCGTCAGCATGCATGCCTCTTCCCGCTCGGATGAGCACCCCTCATCAAAACCAACCTGAAACAGGTAACACGAGCGCCCAGGGCCTGATACGGACTCCCTTCTGGGCCGTGATAGCGCTTCACAGTCGCCTAAGCGCGATTGGTCGCAAGCTGGTGCCGGCCCGGTCTTTACGGGGCCGGGCCTCCGTCGATGATGGATCCTGCCCTGGGGCCAGGTTGCGAAAAACTCAAATCGTCCGTGATGATTTGAGTCAAGAAGGTACTCGCAGATCTCACCTTGGGGTCGTTGAGAATGGCTATTTCGAACGATCGCAGCGAGGAATTCCTCAGATTACCCTCATGGGGTCGTGCGCGGCGAGCGGATCGGCGTTCATGCGATGAGGGAGCCCGATTCGGGCCCACCGCGTGCAGCCCGCGCGCGGGCTGAGCGCCGGGGCAACGGCGACGTGCGCAACGGGTCGAAGACATCTGTCCAATTCGCCGTCTCCCACCTCACCCTCGTGTTCGCCACCGATGACAGGTCCAAGGGGATGTGGAGGATGACGGCTACTCTGGTCGACCGCGTGCGCCTGGATATGCACAATATCCGGAACTGCACATCCGGCTGAGTCTGCGACCTCTCCAGCGTTCGATCCCGGTCGTTGTTTGCGGCCGGGGGCTCATCAGCATTGAATCGGACGAGGTCCCGTCTACCTCCTGCCCACGAAGAACGCTGGAGAGGGGCGGGATGACCAGCCGGGGCTGGCCTGGCCCGCTGTGATACTCCCTCCGGGAAGCGGCCAAGGCCGGCCGAGCCTCTCACCTTCAAGCAAGGAGCATCCATGAACATCCTGGTAACCGGCGGAGCCGGATTCATCGGCTCGCATGTCGTGGACCTGTACCTGGAACACGGCCATCGGGTCGTCGTCGTCGACGATCTCTCGACCGGCCGGCCGCAGAACCTCAATCCCGGAGCTGTCTTCTACGAGGCGGACATCCGAAGCCCGGAGATCGGTTCGATTTTCGAGCGAGAAAAGCCCGAGGTGGTGAACCACCACGCGGCCCAGATGGATGTCCGGCGGTCGGTGGCCGACCCGCTGTTCGACGCTCAGGTGAACATCCTGGGCTCCGTCAACCTGCTGGAGTGCTCGCGCAAATCCGGCGTGAGGCGATTCGTGTACATCTCCAGCGGTGGGGCCGTGTACGGAGAGCCCGTCTACCTGCCTTGTGACGAAGCCCATCCGATCGATCCGATCTGCCAGTATGGCGCCAGCAAGCACACAGTGGAGCACTACCTGTTCCTCTACCGCGCCATCTACGGCCTGGAGTACACGGTCTTCCGCTATCCCAACGTCTACGGGCCGCGCCAGGATGCCCGGGGAGAAGCCGGTGTGGTGGCGATCTTCACCGGTCAGATGCTCGCCGACCAGCCGGTCACCATCAACGGAGACGGGGAACAGGTGCGGGACTTCGTCTACGTGGGGGATTGTGCGCGGGCGAACGTGCAGGCGCTGGCTCAGGCGAACGGGAGTGAGATCTACAATCTGGGCTCCAGCGCCGGGACCTCAGTGAACGCTGTATTCGAGCAGTTGAAGCAGATCACCGGGTACCGAAGGGAGGCGATCTATGGTCCCGCCAAGCTGGGAGAGACCCGGCGGATCTACCTGGACGCGGGCAAGGCCGGACGCGAGTTGAGCTGGCGGGCAGAGGTCGGGCTGGAGGAAGGCTTCCGCGCCACCGTCGAGCACTTCCGCGTTGAGGAGGTCGGCGAGTGATCATCGTGCAGACCCCCCTGAGGGTGAGCCTCTTCGGGGGTGGGACAGACTTCCGCTCGTATTTCCTGCAGGAGGGCGGCTGCGTCCTGAGCTACGCCATCGACAAGTGCATCTTCGTCACCATCAAGAAGCGCTTCGATGACAAGCTCCGCATCGGATACACCCAGACGGAGATGGTGGACTCGGTCGATGAGGTCCAGCACGAGCTCATTCGGGAGGCGCTGCGCAAGACGGGGATCGTCCGCGGGGTCGAGATCACCACCATGGGAGACATTCCCTCCGCCGGTTCCGGCTTGGGCTCATCCAGTACGGTCACCGTGGGGGCGCTGCATGCCATGTACGCCTACTTGGGAGAAGGCGTGACCGCTGAACGCTTGGGGCGGGAGGCGTGCGAAATCGAGATCGATACCCTGCACAAGCCGACCGGCGTCCAGGATCAATACATCGCCGCCTTCGGCGGGCTGCGGTTCATGGAATTCACCACCAGCAGCGATATTCACTGCGAAAGGGTGCTGGTGGACGAGACGCAGATCCGACGCTTGAACGAGAGTTTGATGCTGTTCTACACCGGGGTTGCGCGCAAGTCGGAGACCATCCTGGCTGAACAGGAGTCGAACATCCAGCATCGGCTGACGGTGCTTCGGCGCCTCAAGGCGCTGGCCCACACCGCTCGAGCCGAACTCCTGGCGGGGAATGTGGACGCCGTCGGCTCCCTGCTGCACGAGGCCTGGGAGGCGAAGAAGCAGCTGGCCAGCGGGGTAACGAACGGCCGAATCAACGCCATGTACGAGGCCGCCCGGGCGGCGGGCGCGCTGGGGGGCAAGATCTCGGGCGCGGGCGGCGGTGGTTTCTTGCTGGTCTACGCACCCCTGGAGCGACGGGAGGCCGTGCGCAAAGCCCTGTGCGACCTGCGCGAACTGCCGTACAAGCTCGAAGCGGACGGCTCGAAGACGATCTTCAACTACAAGCGCTGAGGCCGAGCGGCGTCTGCGCGGTCCCGGCCGGGAGTCGGGGAGGAGGAGAGATGGGAATCATTCATACGTATCTGTCGGATCTCCAGGCCACCATGGATCGGCTGCCGCGGGAGCGGATCGAGCATGTGGTTCACCTGCTGCACGAAGCTCGGCTGAGGCGCCAGCATGTCTTCATCCTGGGCAACGGAGGCAGCGCCTCGACCGCATCGCACTTCGTCTGTGATCTGGCGAAGAACACCCGGCGCGCCGGCTGGCCGGGCTTCCGGGTGATCGGCCTGACGGACAACATGGCGATCCTCACTGCCTACGCCAACGACGATGGCTACGAGAGGGTGTTCGCCGAACAGCTCATCAGCCTGGTGCAGGCCGGCGACGTGGTGATTGCCATGTCCACCTCGGGCAACTCCCCTAACGTGCTCGAAGCGGTGGAGGCGGCCAACGCCCGCGGCGCCACCACTATCGGCTTCACCGGGTTCTCCGGTGGTCGCCTGGCCTCCCTGGTGCAGTGGAACGTGCATGTCGACAGCAATTGCATCGAGCACGTCGAAGACATCCACTTGATGCTCGAGCACATGATCTGCAAGGCGCTGCGGGACGAGGCCGAGCAGCTCGGGCGCCCGGCCGAGGCGGTTCTGCCCGAGGCAGGACCGGCCGTTCTGGATGGTTTGGGGACGGACGGCGAATGGCGCCGCACGTTGGGCGAACTGGGGCAGGTGCTATACGAGGGCAAGGACCTCAGCAACTTGCTGCAAACCGCGCTCCTGCTGACCGTCGAGAACGTCGGCGCGCAGAGCGGCAGCCTGATGGTCCTCGACGAGGCGGGCAACCTGGTCGAGGGCGCGGTGGCCTACGCCGGCGAGGTCCGCCAGCCGGCGCTCAATCAACTGGCAGACACCGTCCGCCGCGGACTGGCCGGCTGGGTATTCCGGAACGGCCAGCCGGCGTTGGTGGAAGACACCCAGCGGGATCCGCGCTGGCTTCCCCTCGAATGGGACGGCCCCAAGGCATCCCCCCGGTCTGCGATCAGCGTGCCTCTTCTGTCGGGGGAAAAGGTGATGGGCGTCCTGACCCTGGTGAATCCGGATACCCGCCGCTTCACGGAGCCGGACCTGGCGCTGCTCAGTGCCCTCGCCGCCGGCATTTCTTTGACTGCTGGAGAGGCTTTGGCCCCGGCGCGCGGGAGGAGTGTGCTGGACCCTGCAATGGAGGGAGTTGAGTCGGTGCGGCAGGAGCCGGCCGTGCCCGCCGTCTTGCCGCGTGCCCCCCAGCTGGGGAAAGAAAAAGGGGTGTAGCGTGAAGGTCCTTATGATTGCGCCGGAGCCCTTCTTCGAGCCGCGAGGTACCCCGATCAGCGTGCTGCAGCGGCTGCGCGCGCTGTCCAGTCTGGGACACACGGTGGACCTGGTGACCTATCACGTCGGCGAGGATGTCGCTATCGGCGGCGTCACCCTCCATCGGATCCCTAGGATCCCGTTCGTCGGCCGGATTAAGGCCGGGCCGTCCTTGGTCAAGCTGTTCCTCGACGGGTTCCTCTTTTGGCGGGCTTTCGGCCGGCTTTGCCGGGAACGCTACCAGGTCATCCATACGCACGAGGAAGCCGCGTTCTTCGGGATCGTGCTCTCCGCCATCTTCCGGACACGCCACGTGTACGACATGCATTCGAGCCTCCCCCGGCAGTTGGAGAACTTCGGCTTCGGAGCCATCTGGCCGGCGGTGAAGCTGTTCCAATGGCTCGAACGGGCGGTCCTGAACACTTGCGACGCTGTCATCACGGTCGGGGAAGACCTGGAACAGGTGGTGCGGACGATCAATCCGGGGATCCCGGTCCAGCGGATCGACAATCTGGCGATGACCCAGGACCGTGACGGATACAGGGAATCGCCCTCCCTGCGCGAACTGCAGGAAGGCTTCCGGCGCAAGGGGTACCTGCCCATTGTGTACACTGGCAGCTTCGAGCGCTATCAAGGCTTGGACATGCTGATGGAATGCGCCGGGATTGTGGTCCGGAGCGGGGCCAAAGTGGTCTTCGTTCTGGTCGGGGGAAAGGAAGACCAAGTTCGGGTGCTGAAACTCGCCGCCCGGAATCAGGGACTGACCGAGCAGATCGTCTTCACCGGGATTGTCCCGCCGGAGAAGGCGCTCGCCTACCTCCAGTCGGCGGAGATCCTGGTGTCCCCTCGAATTGCAGGTACGTCCATTCCGCTGAAGATCTACAGCTACCTGCATGCAGGGAAAGCGATCCTGGCGACGAGAGTCCCGGCCCATTCCCAGGTTCTGAACGACGAGATTGCCTTGCTGGTGGACCCCACCCCCCAGGCTTTGGCGGAAGGAGTCCTGCGCCTGGCCGGGGATCCGGAGGTACGCCGGGGTTTGGCCCAGAACTCCAAGGACTTTGCCAGACGCCGCTATGACCTGGCGGTATACACCTCCGACCTGGAGGCCCTGTACGGCGACATCTTCCGGCCGGCACCGCTCGTGGATGCAGCCGTGCGCCCTACCGAGAACTGAGATGTGCGGCATCTGTGGATTCGCCACGACCAGTCCCGGATCGGGCGGGGATGATGCCACCTTGCGGGCTATGACGGCCAGCCTGTGGCATCGCGGCCCGGATGATGATGGCTACTACTCCACGGACGAGGTCGGGCTGGGCATGCGCCGCCTCTCGATCATCGATCTGGCCACCGGCCAACAGCCGGTGACGAATGAACGGCAGACCATCCGGGCGATCTTCAATGGCGAGATCTACAACTTCCAGGAGGTTCGGCGAGGCCTGCAGGACCGCGGGCATGTGTTCCGCTCGCACGGAGACGCCGAGGTCTTGGTCCACGCCTACGAGGAGTTTGGGGATCGATTCCTCGACCATCTCAACGGCATCTTCGCCATCGCCCTATGGGATGGGCCGCGACGCAGGCTCTTGCTTGCCCGCGACCGGCTGGGGGTGAAACCGCTGTACTACTGGACGGACGGTACGGAGTTGGTCTTTGGGTCCGAGCTCAAGGCGCTCCTACGCCACTCGGCGGTCCCGCGCCAGATTGACCTGTTGGCCCTGGACCAGTATCTGACCTGGGAGTTCATTCCCGCGCCGAGAACCATCTTCCAAGGGATTCGGAAACTGCGCCCCGGCTCCTTGCTCAGCTTCGAGCGGGGAAAGGTCATGGAGGCCCGGTACTGGGAGCTGACCGCGCGCACGGTCCCCGAGAGTCCGCAGGAGTGTGCCGAAGAGCTTCGGCACCTGATGGAGGACGCTGTTCGCCTTCAGTTGATCAGCGATGTCCCGTTGGGGGTGTTCCTCAGTGGAGGGATCGACTCGAGCACCGTCCTGGCATTCATGAGCCAATACTCGGAGCGTCCGATCAAGGCGTTTTCGATCGGGTTTGACAACTCGACGTACAACGAGCTGCCCTACGCACGCCTGGTCGCCGAGACCTTCGGGGCCGAGCACGTCGAGGAGATCCTGCGGCCGGATCTGGCCCCGTTGGCGGAAAAGCTGATGGCCCATCTCGACGAGCCCTTGGCCGACTTCTCCATCTTCCCGACGTATCTCGTCTCCGAGGTAGCCAGGCGCGAAGTCAAGGTGGTCCTGTCCGGGGACGGGGGAGACGAAATCTTTGCGGGCTACGAGACTTACCTGGCAAACTCGCTAGACCGTTTCTACCGCTTCCTTCCGGAGAGACTGCGGCGCAGCCAAATCCCCGCCTGGGTGAGACGCTTCCCGCCCGGAGCGGCGAAGAAGGGTCTGGTGAACCGAACGCGCCGATTCGTCGAAGGAGCCGCCCTGCCGGAGGGACTTCAGCACGCGCGCTGGATGATGTTCCTCTCCGACGACGACAAGCGAGCGATCTACGCGGCCGACTTCCGGTCGGCGTTGAACGGCCACCACGCTGCCGACACCTGGACGGGGCACTTCGACCGGGTAGCCGGGCGGGACCCACTGGCCCAGCAGCAGTATGTCGATATCCAAACCTATCTGCCGGACGATATCCTGACCAAAGTCGATCGCATGAGCATGGCGGTCTCCCTCGAAGCTCGGGTTCCCCTGCTAGACCACCGAGTCGTGGAGTTTGCCTGGAGCCTACCGTCGCGCATGAAGCTGCGCGGGATGACTGGCAAGGTCCTGCTGCGGCGGGCGATGGCCGATCGCCTGCCGGCCGCGGTGCTGAGCAAGCCCAAAGAAGGTTTTAGCATTCCGATGAAACACTGGCTGCGGGGCCCCCTGCGGCCGCTCATGCAGGATTTGCTCTCCGAGAGGCGCATGCAGGAGCGGGGCTACTTTGTTCCGGAATGTGCCCAGACCTGGATGGGGGAACACCTGGCGGGACGCGAGAACCACAGCCATCGCCTGTGGGCCCTTATGGTGATGGAAATGTGGATGTCCTGTCTGCCGAACGCCGTGCCCGAGAGGGCTATGCCGGCGCACGCATAGGCCGATGGAGTCCGGCGAGGAGTTGCGCCAGGCCGTTCGGGCCTACTGGAATGAGCACATCCACGACCTGGAGATCGCCAAGTCGCCCCTTGGAAGTCCGGGCTTCTTCCGGGAGCTCGAGGCCTACCGCTACGACAAGCTCCGCTACCTGCCCGCCATCGTTGATGCGGACGGGCTATCCGGGACGCGCCTTCTGGAAATCGGCTGTGGAGTGGGGACGGACCTTGCCCGATTCGCCCGGGCGGGGGCGTCCACGGTGGGGATCGACTTGGCCGAGACTGCCGTGGATCTGGCGCGCCAGAACTTCCAGCTCCAAGGATTGCCGGGGGAGCTCCGCGTCATGGACGGCGAGGAGCTGGAATGGGCGGATGAGACCTTCGATCTGGTGTACGCCCATGGCGTGCTCCAGTACACGGTCGACCCGGTCCGGATGATCCAAGAGATGCACCGAGTCCTCAAGCACGGCGGTCGAGCCGTTGTGATGATGTACAACCGCCGATCCTGGCTTCGCTGGGTGTCCCGATGGTCGCGCGTACAACTGGAACACGAGGAAGCGCCCGTCTACCGGCAGGTTACCCTGGCGGAGCTCCAGCGCCTGCTCAGCCCGTTTCAAGCGGTGACAATCCTGCCGGAGCGATTCCCGGTTCCGACCAGACTCCATTCGGGTTTCAAGGCCGCCCTGTACAACCACGTCTTCGTGAGGGCTTTTCAGTGGGTCCCACAGCGCTGGGTCCGGCCCCTGGGCTGGCACCTGGTGGGGTTCGCCCGCAAGTGAGGGACGGGGTGCGTCTATGAAACGCGACCTGGAGCGGATGGCGCGCGAGGAGTTTGATCTGCTGGTCATCGGCGGCGGCGTGTACGGAGCGGCCGTCGCCTGGGATGCGGCTCTGCGGGGGCTCTCCGTGGCCCTGATGGAGAAGGGCGACTTCGCCGGCGCCACCTCGTCGAACAGCCTGAAAGTGGTCCATGGCGGGCTGCGCTATCTGCAGGATGGCAACCTCCCCAGAATGCGAACTATGGTGCGGGAGCGCCGGGCGTTGCTGCGAATCGCGCCGCACCTGGTGCGCCCGCTTCCGTTCCTCCTGCCGACGTACGGCAAGGGGCTGCGCTCGCGCACGGCGCTCCGGGTTGCCATGCTGGCGAATGAGTGGATCGGCTACGATCGCAATCGCGCCTTGGCCCCGGACCGCTCGTTGGCGGGGAGCCGGTTGGCCTCGCGAGAGGAGTTCGCCCGTCAGTTGCCGGCCATCGCTGCCGAGGGCGGCGTGAGCGGTGCCGCCGTGTGGTTCGATGCCCAGATCGCCAACACGGAACGGTTGGTCATTTCCTTCCTGAAATCGGCGGACCAGCGGGGCGCAGCGCTGGCCAACTACCTCTCCGCCGCCCGCCTGTTGGTCAAAGGCCAGCGGGTGATCGGCGCCCGCGGCCGGGACCAGTTATCAGGGGAGCAGCTGGACGTGCTGGCCAAGGTGACGGTGAACGCGGCCGGACCTTGGGTGGATGCGGTACTGGCTTGCCTGTCCGGGGCGAAAGCGAGGCCGATCTTCCGTCCGTCACTGGCATGGAATGTCGTCACCCGCCAGGTGGTGCCGGGGATCGCCGTCGGAGTGCCTGCTCCGCCATCTAGCGGAGCCGCGTCCCTCAACGGGAAATCTTCGTCAACGATCTTCGTCATCCCGTGGAAGACGAAGTCCCTGATTGGCACGTTGCACTCGACGTATGAAGGTGGGCCGGAGGAGATTCGCGTCCCATTGGACCTCGTGAGCAGATTGTTGGAGCGTGTGAACCATGCGTTCCCCGGCATCGATCTATCTCCGGCCGATGTTTCCCTGGTGCACCGTGGGCTGCTGCCGACGACATCCTTTGGCCGCCGACCTGTGGATCTCATGCGTGAGGGTTGGATGGTCGACCATCAGCGGACCGACGGATTCGATGGGTTGCTGACCATCGTGGGGGTCAAGATGACCGCCTGCCGGGATCTTGCCCAGAAGGCCGTCGACGTGGTGTTCGCGAAGCTGGGGCGCGTGGCGCCCGCGTGCCAGACCGAGTCGACGCCTCTCGTCGGCGCCGAAGTGCAGCCGCAAGATCTGCCAACCGACGAGTACGGCAGGGCCCCTGATCCGAGCGGGCCGGAGGCGGAATTGCGCAGAACCTTTGGGGCGGAGTATGGCGCCGTCCTGGAGTGCCTCCGGCCGGGATCGGACCCCGGCGACCAGTCCAGCCTCCTTGAAGCCCAGGCGGCGTTTGCGGCCAGGTCCGAGATGGCCCAGCGCCTGAGTGACGTGGTTCTGAGACGTACCGAGGTCGGCGTGGCGGGCAGGCCCAGCGACGACCTTCTGGCCCGTCTGGCTGCCATCCTGGCGGTTGAGTTGGGGTGGGACGCGCCGCGGGTGGAACAGGAGATCGCCATGACCCGCGACGACTACGCCGGAAGGACACTGTCTGGGTAGGAATGCCCTCTCTGATCGCCCACTCCGCGGCGGGACTCATGGTGGGATGGCTGCACCCGGCCGGGTCGTCAAGGCGTCGGCTGGCCGGCCGCGCCGGGAATCTGGCCTTGGTGCTCCTCCTCGCCAACGTGCCAGACCTGGACTTCGTCCTCCAGATCGCGCTCGGGGGGCGAATCCACCATACGTTCACCCACAGCATTGTCTTTGGCCTGGTGTTCAGCGCCGTCCTGGCGGCGTTATGGGTGATGATCCGTCATGGGTCTTTCGGCCTCACCTTCTCCCTGATCGGCATGGTCTATGGCTCGCACGTGCTGTTGGACATGCTTGGAGGCGGGCCCGGGGTGCAGCTATTGTGGCCCTTCTCCGTGGACTATGTGCGATTCCCCTGGGAGGTATTCCCTCCGGTCCACTACACGCGAGGACTGCTGGACCCGTCGCACGCAACCTTCATCGTCTTTGAGTTGGTTTTCTCGGCCGCGGTCCTCGGCGTGACGCTGGCCCTGAAATCGCGATGGGCGAGGAGGACGATGGTACAGGCCCCGGGGACTGCGGCGGAGGGCGACCGCCGATGACGGACGTGCGTCGCAGCCGAGTCGACTCGGCCGAGCCATGGCAGTTGCGCATGTTCCGGCGAACGCTGAAGAAGCAGCAGAAGCTCCGGACCATCGGAGAGCTCCTGGGCGATCTGGACGGCCGCGCCTGTCTTCTGGTGACGTGCGGGGACAACAACGGGGCCCTCAACTGGCACCTTCGGGAGGCTGGAGGAAACTGGTCTTGGGTTGACGCGGAGCCGGAAAGTGTAGAGGAGATCCGCACACTCACCGGGGATCCGGTTTCCCCTCTGGACAAGCGGGACCCCATCCTGCCGTTCCCCGACGGCGTCTTCCAGGTTGTCGTCGCCATCGATGTTCATGAACACCTGGCAGAGCCGGCTCAATTGAATCGGGAGCTGAGTCGGGTCTCCGGACCCGGAGGTCAGATCATCGTCACCACGCCCAACGGAGATGGGCGCAAGCTGGCTGTCCGCTTGAAGCAGGCGCTCGGGATGACGCCCGAGGTGTACGGTCACAGGGTCATCGGGTATGGGGTTCCCGAGTTGGAGACGCAGTTACAGGCAGTCGGGCTGCGTCCGTACGCCAGCCGAAGCTACTCCTACTTCTTCACAGAGGTCCTCGAACTAGCCCTTAACTTCGTGTACGTGAAGGTCCTGTCCAAGGGGGGAAGAGCCGGCGTCCGGCAGGGACAGGTTGCACCCCAGAACCGTGACCAACTGGCGGCGGTCGGCAAGGGTTACCGCATGTACTCGCTGATCTATCCGATTCTGCGCTCCATTGCCAAGCTGGACTTCCTGGATCGTTCCGGCGTGGGGTATGCGGTCGCGGTCGCCGCCCGGAAGGGCGAATGATGCGGGTCCTGATCACCGGCGCGGGAGGGTTCATTGGTCGCCATCTCGTTGCCGATCAGCTGCGCAGGGCCCGGCGGGTCACCGCCCTCGATCTGGATGTTTCCGGGCTGGAGCCGTACCGGGACCGGGAGGGCCTGACCATCCGGGAGGGCGATTTCCGCGACGGCGCCCTGCTGGATGGCACTTTGGGCGACCACGACTTCTGCTTTCACCTTGCCAGCCTGCATCTGGAGACGGACGTTGCCGAGAGTGCCTTTTGGGCGGTCAATGTCTCCGGTGCCCGCGAGTTCGTCGAACGCTGTCACACCGCGGGCGTCCGTCGTTTCGTCCATTGCAGCAGTGTGGGAGTATACGGGGACGTCAAGTCGCCGCCCGCGGACGAGGAATCGGTCTGCCGGCCTGATATTCCATACGAGCGATCGAAGTTGGCCGGGGAGAGTGCTGTGGGGGAATATGCCCGCCGAACAGGCTATTCCGTGGTGATCGTTCGTCCGTCATGGGTGTACGGACCGGGATGCCCGCGCACCCTGAGGCTATTCCGGGCGATCCAGAAAGGCCGTTTCTTCTACGTGGGCAATGGGCACACCCTGCGCCACCCGATCTTCATCGAAGACATGCTGGCCGGACTGGAACTGGCGGCGGCTCGACCCGCGGCCGCCGGGGCGGTCTTCATCCTGGCCGGTCCGAGGGCGGTCACCGTTCAGGAGCTGGGCGAGGCGATCGCCGAGTGGTTGGGCAGGCCTGCTCCCCGACTGAGGCTGCCCCGTTTGCCAATCCTGGCCGCGGCGTTCGTCCTCGAGGCAGCGCATCGGCTGCTGAGGAGACCTGCCCCGCTCAGCCGGCGGAGCCTGAAGTTCTTCACCGGGAACACGGCCTTCAGCACACGGCGGGCTCAGGAGGTGCTCGGATTCCGAGCCAGGGTCGACCTGAGCGAAGGGCTGGCCCGGACCGGCGTTTGGCTTCAGGAATCGGGCTTGCTCTAGCTTTTGATCCGTCCGATGGAGGAACACGACAGGGAACGAATCACTGACAGGAGCGCGGGAGATGTGTGGTCCGATCCGATCTCGAGAGTGGAAACGATTACCCAAGGAGGCGAACATGGTTGCGGACGTGCGTTTCGTACGAAGAACTTTGCTCTTGTTATCCACAATGGGTCTGGCGTTTGCGAACGTGGCCACCGCATTCGCCAGCGCCGCATCGACCATCGACTTTGAGGGCCTGGCGGAGGGGGCAATCGTCAACGCCGTGAGCGCCGGCGCCGGGATCTCCGGCGTCGACGCGGGCGGTTCGGTGGGCGTGTTTGGGTTCAATCCGAGAATCGCCTCGAATGCGGCCGCCATCTTCGATGCCACTTGCACCGGAGGGTGCACGGGCGGCGATGACGACCTGGAGCAGCCGGACCTGGGGAACGTCCTGATCATCGCCGAGAACCTGCTGGATGTAGCCCCCGCCGACGGATTGTTGGACGATCCGGACGATGCGGATGTGGCGGGTGCGTACTGGACGTTTGATTTCTCAGGCTGGGGGCCGGGGGTGGTGACCATCGATCAGCTCACCATCCTGGACGTGGAGACTGAGGAGCCGGGCGGCACCGTCGAAGTCTTCCTGGGAGGAGCCTCTCAGGGAACGGTCGCGCTTCCCGTGACCGGGGATGCCGGACGGGCAGATGTCGCGGTGGGGTTGACCGGTGACTTCATGAAGATCACCCTGGGCGGCTCGGCGGCGGTCGACAACATCGAGATCACCGCCGAGGAGGAAGACGGTGCGCAAGGCTGCACGCCTGGTTTCTGGAAGAATCACGCAGAGGCGTGGACAACCTACGCCCCCGACCAGACCGTCGACAGCGTGTTCATAGTGCCTGTGGAGCTCAGCCCGCTGGCCGATGACACCTTGCTGGAGGCGCTAGGCTACGGCGGCGGGCAGGGTGCCGAAGGTGGCGCCAGGTTCCTCCTGCGGACTGCGGTGGCGGCCCTGCTCAACTCGGAGGCGCCGGATGTCGACTACCCGTTGACGACCGGCGAGATCGTCGGGCAGGTGAACGAAGCCCTATCCAGCCTCGACCGGGATCAGATGATCGATCTGGCGGAGAACCTGGACGGCCTCAACAACCTCGGCAGCCCGCTCTGCGACTAGAGCGGGTGCCTAGGGATCCCGGGGAGGCGGGCGCCATCGCCCGCCTCCCCCTTGCCGAGTTTCGCACATGAAGATCCTGGGAATCACAACCGAGGGGGATAGCGGCGCCGCCGTCGTGGAGGACGGCCGCATCCTCGCGGCGGTCAACGAAGAACGCCTGTCGCGCATGAAGCTCGTCGTCGGCTTTCCGCGGCTGTCCATCCGGGAAGTCTTGGATCTGAGCGGCACGGACGTGGGGGACATCAAGGCCGTTCTCGTGGCCGCCACCGACAGTGTCTTCGTCGATGAACTGGAGCCATTTGTCGGTTGGCTGGAGGACTCCGGAAACGGGACGGGCCAGTTCCTGAAGAAGGCGGCCGGCCGGTTGGCGAAATTCCGCCACCGGCTACCCGTGCTGGAGACGGGATACTATGCGCTGCAGGCGCCGAGATTCCGACAGCGGCGGCAGGCCATCCGCCGGATCCTTCGGGAGGAAATCGGCCTCCGCTGCCCGATCCAGTTCGTGGATCACCACTTCGCGCACGTCACCTCGGCCTACTTCACCAGCGGCTTCCGAGACGCGCTGGTGTTCTCGGTCGACGGAGGCGGCGACGGCCGAAGCTCCGTAGTGTATGCCGTGCGAGATGGAAGGGCGGAGCTTCTCCACGAGGTCTCCGCCTACCATTCCCTGGGCAACTACTACGCGTACGTCACCAAGATCTGCGGCTTTAAGGCAATGAAGCACGAGGGCAAGATCACGGGACTGGCGGCCTATGGGGAGCCTAAGTACGTGGATCTGTTGAAAGGACTCATCGATCTGGAGAACGGCACCTTCGTCAACCGAGGTCGCGTGGCTTTCCACGGTGCGCTGCGAGAGCTGGAGGGGAAACTGCCGCGGGGATGGAAGCGCGAAGACCTGGCGGCCAGCGTACAGCGTCACTTCGAGAACGTGGTCCGGGGGTTCGTCGGCTACTGGGCCCGACGAACCGGACTGCGCGAGGTGGCGTTGGCCGGCGGGGTCTTCTCCAACGTGAGAGTTAATGAGGAGGTCCACGACCTCCCGGAGGTCCGCCGAATCTTCATCCACCCGCACATGAGCGACGGCGGCCTCGCCGTCGGCGCCGCTCTGGCCGCCTGCATCCCAGGGATTCTCGAGGAGACAATGCCGGCTGTCGAAGAACCCCTTCGGGATGTCTACCTCGGACGGGGTCTGGAGGCGACTGAGATTTGGGAGGCGATGCGGCGCCACGGACTACAACCCCAGCCGTTGCACGCCGGCCTGGAGGATGCGATCGCCGATCTGCTGGTGGAAGGATACGTGGTGGCCCGGGCGAACGGGCGAATGGAGTATGGGCCGCGCGCCTTGGGCAACCGCTCGATCCTCTACCAGCCGACGGATCGGAGTGTGAACGATTGGCTGAACAAGAACCTCCGCCGCACGGAGTTCATGCCCTTCGCGCCCTCAATGCTCTACGAAGCGCGCGATCAATGCTTCGAAGCCGTCGCCGGGGCGGAGCACGCGGCGGAGTTCATGACCACCACGTTCCATTGCACGGCATGGATGCGGGAGCGCATGCATGGGGTGGTGCATCTCGACGGTACGGCCCGCCCTCATCTGGTGCAGGAGGACCGGAACCCGAGCTTCTACCGGGTCATCCAGGCATTCTTCGAGCGGACGGGGCTGCCGGCAATCATCAACACGAGCTTCAACATGCACGAAGAGCCTATCGTTTGCAATGCCGACGATTGCGTTCGGGCGTTTCTGGCCGGAAACCTCGACTACCTGGCGATCGGCGACCACCTCATCCGCCATCCGCAAGGACAGTCGCACGAACTTATGCCGCTTCCGACCTCCGCCAGGCGAGTGCCGCAGGACAGCGAGTGAGAAGGTGGCCGGTCGGCGCAATGCGCCATCTGAGATCGCGGCCGGGCACCATCATGACGCCAGGGGGCGGAGCTTTCCGATCGCGGGCATGATAGCGCAAGCGGTGGACGGGACGACTCTGGGTCGGATCGTGCCGGAGGGCGGCACAGGGGGAGCCGACGATTCGAAAGGGAAGGGGGAAGCCCAGTCGCCGCCGAAGCGAAGCCCCTTGGTGTTCGGCCTGCGCCTTGCGTTCGGCCTAGGAGTCATCGGTGTTCTGCTGTGGAAGACCGACCTGGGGATGGTCCTCCAGACAATCGCCAGGGTGAGCCTGGCCTGGCTGGCGCTAGCCCTCGTGGTCCAACTGGCCGGCAAGGTGATCTGGGCGATGCGCTGGTCGGCCACTTTGGACATTTTCGGGCTCCATGTCCCGTTGGGGATCCTGGTGCGTGCCATCTTCATTGGCCAGTTCTTCAACAACTTCCTGCCTTCCAGCGTCGGAGGCGACTTCTACCGTGGGTATTGGATTCTGGACGACCCGAAACTCTATCGGCAGTCGATGTTCCTGGTCTTCCTGGAGCGACTCCTGGGACTGATTGCCCTGGGGTTTGTCGCCTTCCCCGCGTTACTCTTCCTCGTGGTCAGGGGCAGGCCGGTGTGGGATGCGAATTTCCTGGTGATCCTGGGCATGCTCGCTGCCCTGTGTGGAAGCGCGATCCTCCTGCACCCCGATGTGTACGGTTGGATTGACCGGCGGCTTGCGCCGATCCGCGTTCGGGCGGTGGTCGATCTTCGGCGGAAGCTCCTCGAGAGCATTCGTCTCCTCTATCAGGCGGGGTGGTTGAGGTCGAAGGCGTTCCTGTTGTCCTTCCTGGTTCAACTCGTGGGCGTGGCCTTCTACTACTGCCTGGGGCGCGGACTGGGCGCATCAATGGTCGGCTGGCAGTACCTGGTGATCGTGCCCCTGGTCGTGATGGCCACCGTCGTCCCGGTGACGATCAACGGGTTGGGGATTCGGGAAGGCGCGCTGGTCGTCCTGACCGGAGCGATGGGATTCGATATGACGGCCAGCGAGAGTGTTGCGCTGGGACTGCTCTCGTCTATGGTCTTGCTGTTGGTTTCGCTGATTGGAGGTGGGTTCTACATTGCCGGAAAGCGACAAAACGCCCGTTAGAGTCGACTTCCGGCCGATTGAGAAGTTCTTCGGGAACATCGACTTCCTCGTACCCGGGCATGAGCGGTCGAGCCAGTACATGGTGGCGATTCACCGCGAGTTCTATCGCTGGGCGCGCCTGTGGGTCGAGGGGAAAACGGTCCTCGATGCCGGTTGCGGGGAAGGCTTCGGGAGCGCCATCCTGGCCGAGGCCGCGGACCGCGTGGTGGGGATCGACCTGAAACCGGAGCTCGTCCTGCACGCCCGGCTCCGATATGGCATGCCGAACGTCGGCTACGAGGTCATGGACTGTGAGGCGATGACCTTCCCGCCGGCGTCCTTTGACGTCGTGGTCTGCGACGAACTGGTCGAACATCTGCCGAACTACCGGGCATTTCTGGACGGAGCCTATCGGATCCTGGTTCCGGGAGGCATGTTCCTGTGCGCGACCACCAACGCCGAGATCGCCTTTTCGGCGCCGGATGGCAGTCCGATGAACCGGAACCACCATCAGGAATTTGGCGCGGCGGCTCTGCGGACGGAGTTGGAGCTGCAATACTACGATGTTCGTCTCTTCTCGGAATGTATGCGAGCGCGATCAGAGAAGTATGTGCTCCATCCCCGGGCCCGGTGGGTAGAGCGGCTGCTGGTCCGTCTCGGCGTGAAGCACAAGATCCCCGTCGGCTGGCGCAATTTCGTACGGGAACGGATGACGGGTGTGAAGGTCAATGACCTCATCGCCGAGGGGTTCGAGATCATCGAGGGGACGAAAGAGGGTTGTCTGTATCTCATCGGCCTGGGGCGGAAGGCGTGAGGCGGGCCGCGCAAGCCGATGGTGACCGCCTCTCCAGCCTGGGCGTCCGGACTCCGGATATCGGCCGGCGGAAAATGCGGGAGAGATCGTTGCGTGCGGGGACAAAGTTGATCTGGACGGAATCGGTTGGCGGGGCGTAGTACCCGGCATTCCGACAGGAGTCGAAAAGCGATGCGGATTTCGACGGCGATGCGAACGAAGGAGTCGTCGAACCGAATGGCGGCGGTCCGTGCGGGCCTCGCCCTTCTGCTCCTGGGGATTTGGATGGCGCTGGCGAGTGAGGCAGCGTCGGGGTCAGGGGATGAGATCTAGAGTTGGAACCGGACGGACCTGACGGAGTTCACCGGGCACGTGGAGGCCTTTCGGGTCGAGGGACAAAGCCCGAATGCGATAATCTGCAGTGGACACAATGCTGCGAACCGCGATGTGACCGCGACTGTGCCGGACTGGCCGAGCGACCCGAACTACGCGTATGCGGGGATGATTCGGGTCGGTGGCCTGGATTCGCGGGCCGGCGTTTCCCTGTATTACCAGGACACGAACGATCACTATCAGGTGAATATCCAATCCGGCGAATGCGATCCGACCTAGGGCGGCTTGCGGCGGAGACGATTCAACAACGGTCTCGAGTTTCAACTCGTCGAGGTCAATACCCTGGCGTTTGCCGACAACACCAGGTACGAGTTCCGCATGAGCGTTGAAACTCTCACCGATCACACGCGCTTCCATCTGGAGATGGACCCGAAAGATGGAACCCACGTCCTGGAGTATGAGGATTTCAGCCCGAACCGTTTCACCGCCGGCCGGGCAGGCCTGCGGAAGAAGCACGGGCCCGACGCGTGCTGGGATGATCTGACGGTCGCCGCGCTCGGCGGCCTGCCTTCGAGGGCAAAGCCGGATCCCGCAACGCCCGGTGCCAGCCAGACGCCGACAAAAACGCCTGGAGGTGGAGGCGGGAGGGGGACCGCGACTGCCTTGCACACACCGACTGCGAGCGACACTCCCAGCACGACGCCGGGGACACTGATTACGATGAACACACCCGGCGGAGGGGGAGGGCGGGCCACGAAAACGCCCTCCCCGACAACTGGGCCTGGAACCCCAAGCCCCACGCAAGAGCCCACGAGACCATGAAGCAGCCGGCGTTCTCGTCCGCCTCGGGCGAACGCCTGACCTTGCGGACTCGGGTCCAAGCCCTCAGGCCTCGGCCTGACCAGCCAATCCCGGATAGCTCGCAAAGCCCAAGGTCCCCCGGGACACTCGCGCCAGGGGTGACCTTGTCTTCCACTGAGGAGATCTCAACCGACCGAATGAGGACGCACCATCGCTGGCTTCTGGCGGCTCTGCTTGTAGCGGCCTTTACCGGCGCGATCTTTGCTGTTGCCCCTCGACCACGGCCGTCCCGGCAAATCACAATTCCTGCCGACGGATATCAAATCGCCGGATACATCTCGGAGGCAGCGGATCCACACGGGGTGTGGGTGATCTTCGTGCATGGCAATCGAGCGGAAGGACAGGGCCACGTCCTGTACCGAAGGATCTCGGGTCACCTCCCGGCAGCGGTATCGGTCCTGTCCATTGACATGCGCGGTTTTGGGAACTCTTCGTCCGAGGGGCTGGAGGCGTCGGATCGGATCCTGGACCGGACGGGAGATATCGAAGCGGCGGCGGACTACCTTGGGGCCGAGTATGGAGTTGAGGACATCCAGGTTGTCCTCATGGGTCATTCGCTCGGGGCGTTGCAGGTCCTCAAAGCCGGTCAGTCCGGACGCTACCGGGGCGTCATCTCGATTGGGCCCGGGGACTTTCGGGCGTATTTGGGGGACGCGGCTTCCCGGCAGTTGTACGCGGCCAAACTGAGCGCGGCGACGGGCATTCGTGTGGCGGATCAATCCATCGCGAGCGAGGGGCCCGCATTCGTCCCGGAGCACCTGTTTGATCCTTGCCCGCAAAGCCCCACCGTCCTCGTCTTCGGTGCCTTCGACCTGGAAGAGAGCTTGCGACGGGCGGCAGGCGAGATCCCCGAGGCATGCGCATCGGCAGTGCGTTGGGAAACCATCCCTCTCTCGAATCACATGTATGGAACGGAATGGGAATTCCTTCCGTGGCCGTTGCGATCGGCCGCCTCATGGCTCCCCGTCGGCTTATTGCTCTGGAACCTCAATCATCTGATTCTCCTGGATCCCGTCTGATGCTGGCGCAGGTGCGGCAGCATCCGTGGGCCTCTCGCTGGGTCCACCTGGCGGCGGTCGCGGGCCTGACCGCGCTGGCGGCTGCGCTTCGCCTCTACAAGCTGGGCGAGTGGAGCTTCTGGATCGATGAAGCGATCACCTACTTTCGTGCTCGAGACTTGGCCGAGCTACCGGTCCTTCGTCGATCGGTCTCCTTGGTGCTAACACATCTCGCCTTGCAGAATTTGGGCGGCGCCGAGTGGGTTGCCCGCCTGCCATCCGTGGTCGCCGGGGTGATAACGGTTCCCGTCCTGTACTGGATCGGCCGAAGGCTTTTCGGTCTGCAGGTAGGTCTGATCGGCGCCGGCCTTTTGGCGCTGTCGCCGTGGCATCTGTACTGGTCCCAAAGCGCTCGCTTCTATACGTTCCTGTTGCTGTTCCATACCTTGGCGTTGTTCTACTTCTACCGCGGCTTGGAGGAAGACCGTCCAGCTCACCTTGTGGCTTCGGCCGCCTTCTTGGGATTGGGGATACTGGAAAGGCCGCTGGCGCTGTTTCTCTTTCCGTTGGTCGGCCTCTACCTGGCCGTTCTCTTCCTGGCCGTTCTCCAGAGGAGGGGATTTCAGCGGCCGCCGGGCCTGCGGGTACGCAACCTGGCCACCTTCCTCGTCCCCGCCCTGGTCCTGTCCTTTGTGCTTCTGGCGGCGTTCCCGGCGGCGAGCAATGCTGCGGCGAGGGAACAGCTCTTCAGGTGGGTGAATTCGAGGCCGCTTTGGATCTTGGCCGGCGCGGCCACCTACACCGGCTTGCCCGTGGTGTGCCTTGCCTTGGCGGCTATGGCAATCCTATTTCGAGAGAAGTCCAGGCCGGGGCTGCTGTTCGGCTTGAACGCCTGGGTTCCTTGGATCGGCATCGCGGCGGTGGCCTCCGTGCAGTACGCGGCCAACCGGTATGTTTTTATGTCCCTTGGCAGTTGGCTGATCCTCGGGGCGTGGGGATTACATCGAATCGTTGCCCTCCTGCGGGATCGATCCAGGATATTGGCCTTCGCCGTGGTCGCCGTCGTGGTGGTCGCACCACTGAGCGAGAACACGCTCTACTTCCTCTATCAGAACGGCAACCGGGACGATTGGAAGGGGGCGTTCGAGCTCATCCAAAGTCAGAGACTACCCGGTGACCTTGTTTTCACTCCGGACCGGGACTTGGCGGAGTACTACATGGGTCAGGGATACACCGGGTTCGGACAGTTCGATCCCGCGGCGGTGAGCGCCTCTGGCAGGCGGGCGTGGTTCGTGGAAGACTCAAATGTGGAAGAGAAGTGGCCCTATCAACAACGTTGGGTCTTCGAGAACGCACGTTTGGTAGCCAACTTGGACGTGCATTTTCAGGCACGGAATTTCAAGATGCGCGTGTATCTTTACGTGCCCCCTTCAGACTGACCCCCGTGCTCGAGGAAAGTCGAACGCCGTGGCGCGGCGCCTCGCCGACTCTTGTGATTATCCGGCGATCCAATGCCCCATCCCCCCAGCGCAAACCAACAGAGACGGACGTAACGGGCCACCGACACGGCTGTGCCGTCAACCCCGGGGCCGCCGACGCCGGCACCTGCAAGGGAAGTCCCTTCGGATGGGCCGAACCCGCCACGACGCTCTTACTACCGAGTCGTCCCAGCTGCCTGCCTGGTCTCCATGAGCAGATCGCCGACGTACGCGTAGCTATTCAGGAACTCGTGCGGCTTCCCGGCTCTTGGTCGGCGGTTGCTTGGTAGGGAGCGCCCTGGTGTGTCCCGCCGAGCGTATCCAGAAGCGGGCCCCAACGCACCGATCCGCAGGGTCGGCCGAAGGTCCTCGGAATTTGGCGCGCCGGCGCCCATTGGCCACTTGGGCCGTGCGCGCCCAGCGGATGCGTTACCGTCGAGAGAGTGGCCTCTAGGGAGGCGCATCGTTTTCCGGGCTACCTGCAGGTCGACATGTCCGCCCCATCCCCCACGATGGTCAGGACCGAGTCGCCCGGGAACGGAGAAGTGAAAGTCTGCAGGGTGCCGCCGCTTATAGAAAACAATGCGGACGTGTTCCCTGTGCCGGGGTCGAACCATGTTACGTGGAGCAACCCGCTGGCGGGCCGGAGGTCCAACTGGATGGAGCCTCCGACGGGCAAATACGCAACCAGAAGATCCTCCGGCCGGCCGGCCGCGTACGCCGAACCGCTCAGGACGCGCCCATTCATGGGGGCCATTTCGCAGAAAGGCAGGCCTTCCAGATAAGCCCGAGCCCGCGTCAGGTCCTCGAAGTGAAGGGCAAAGTCCTGATAGCTCGACAGCGGGGACGTGTGTAGTTCGAAGTTGGCGCCGCCCAGGTAGACGGACCACGCGATATGGCGGGCGAGGTCCCGGTCGTCGGCACCCAGCTTGCCCGTCTCATCGAACGAGATAGGGATGGTCCGGCTGGCGTTCTCCATGGTGGAAAACCACGACACCGCGGCCGCGTTCTGCGGCTGGTCGCCCGTTTGGAAGCTGGTCAGGTCGAAGTTCGGATGACCCACGAACGGAGTCCAGGCGCTCAGCCCTCCGGCGTTGTGGACGGTGATGGGATGGTCGTAAGGATCGAGCGCCCGCAATAGCCCGGCGAATGTCTGAATCTGGCTGGCGCTGTAGGTCTCGTTGTACTCTTCGGCCAGGTTCCAGATCAGCCCCGGATGATGCCCAAAGCGCGCCACCATCTCCCGGTAGTACATCCCCCGGTTGAAACCGGTCCAGGCCGAGTCGTCTTCCAGCACCAGATGGAGCACGACCCCCTTCGACTGCAGGTAGCTGAAAAGCGCCTCCCACTCCTCAAGCTTGGCTAGGGCAAAGTGCTCGTGGTTGGCCCGCGCTTCTGCCTCGGTAGCTCCAACCCACGGCCAGACACTCCGGGCGTCCCCATCCACGTTGTGCAACAGCATGTACAGGGAGTTCACTCCCTGACTCGCCAGGAAGTCGATGGCCGCTTCGCGGCTAGGGAATCCCACTGTATTCCCTTGCGCCAAGAAGTCCTCCGGGTCATCTACGCCTCCCTTGAGCCAGTAGAGACCCGCCGAAAACTGGAGGTAGTGACTCCCTGTGTAGGCCAGCCTCCCCAAGCAGCCAAAGTCGGGAAGGTCTCCCGGCCGGTATGCGGCGCATCCGGAGGGCGGGATGACCTGGAAGGTCCCGCCCTGGCCGTCGAGCAGCGGTTCGCTGCTCTCCGAGCGGTAGCTCCAACTGCCGGGTGCGGAGGGCGAAAACCGAACTTTCCAAACACTCCCGTCCATCGCCCCTGAGCCGTCCCCATCGTAGAACGCCGGTGCCACGTAGGTCGTTCCGTCCGGGCCGGTAAAGGTGACGTCGGCCGTGATGGCGAAGGGATTCGGGGCGTTGCTCATCCCCACCGAAGCGGGCCCCAGCAGCACCAATTCGACCCTTGACCATTGCGGGTACGAACCGGGCGCCGCCGTAGAGGTCGGTCCCCAGGTGGGCGTCGCCGTGCTGAGCGGGGTAGGCGTCGGTGTTGTCAGAGGAGTCCCCGTGAGTGTTCCGGGAGAGGTGGCAGTCGACGTGGGGGATGGAGTGGGCGTGGATGTGGACACAAGCGTCGGCGTCACGGGAGTCGAGGTCGCCCGACCAGTGTCGTCCCGCTCGCGGAGGCTGATGACCAGGGAGTCGAAGCAGCGGCCGTGGAAGTTGGCGTCATCCAGCTCGCTGGCGAGGATTCGAATCGAATTGACGGCCACTTCCTGATCATAAGGGATGCCCGAGCCTGCGGATGTCTGATCGACGAAGACCTCATACGTGTGAGACATCGGATTTGTGACCACGACGAGGGTGGCCTGGCCGCTGAGAACAGACAGAGGCGACACACTGGTCGCATCGTAGTATCCGAGCATTTCATGCGCCCCGTCAACGGCGGACCAAACGAGATTGACAGCAACGCCCTGCCGGACGTCACTCGCAATCATGAGATCGGCATCTCCCAGTTGCATGAAAAGCTGATAGTCCGATCCAGGTCCGGTCCGGGCCCAGTCGAACTGAAACTTCCATTCCACGAAGCTGCTCGGGTTTCCTTTGAAGCGATGAAGGACCTGGGGGCTGACTGCCTTGTCGGAGGTCTCGAGAAAACAGAGTCGTTGGCCATCCACGGCGCTTCGCGCGCCGCGGACCTCATTCTCAACCCAGGCATTCCCAATGGTGTCGCTATTGGGTCGATTGAAGGAATCGGAGAAGACGATCGCCTCCGAGGTAGAGCTCGGAGGCGGGGTGGATTTCGCCAAGCGGGATGCAGGGAGAGTCTCGAACGCCTCGCCAGGGATCGCGGCGACTGCCACCAAGGCAGCCAACAGCAAGGAACAAACCATCAGCGGGATTCGCAGGTTGAGGGATTTCCTTGGCATTGGACCTCCTGGGCTGGTTGAAGGAGATGAGACCTATGGAAATCCCTCTGACACATGAGTGGCTGGACAAGACCCCGAGTTATAGAAACTCTCCTCCTGGGGCCCAGCTCCGTTCCCCATGCAGGATTAACAACCGAGTATGCTAGTGTCTCATCCTAGGGGATGAGGTCGCCCTGGTCGATGGTACTAACGTCCGGCTGCCATTCCCTCCCGAGCCGACCGGGGCACCAAGAACCCCAGCGTCGCGCATCAGCTGACGCTTGCATGGCACCTTGCGCTGGAAGTTTTCGATAGACCCGGAGGGGGTCCGTGACAGGAACTCAGGTCTCCGCTGGACTAGCTCTCCTGTTGTGCCTCGGATGCGTCCAGGAGGTTGCGCGTTCTCAACCCGTTGGGATTGGAGATACCGGGCCACCCCTACGCCATACCGCGACCGCTGCGCCGAGTAGCCCGACCCCCCGCGCGTACCCTGTGGCCGGAAGGATCATTGCCAATCCCGCGAATCCCCAGTGGCTCTCCTACCAGAACGGGGACCCGTTCTTCCTGTGCTCGCCCGGAGACCCCGAAGGGTTCTTGTATCGAGGGTTTCGAAACCCTGACGGGACGCGGGACGGAGACCAAGCCTCGTTGATCCAAAAGCTCGGGGAGACGGGCGCCAACGGCATCTACCTGATGGTGGTCCGCTCGCACGGTGGCGACGGTGACTCTTCGGAGAATCCGTTCGTGAACTCCGACTCTGCCCAGGGACTCGACCCCAACATCTTGGAGCAGTGGGAAGGCTGGATCTCGGAAATGGAGAATCAGGGGATCGTCGCCTACCTGTTCTTGTACGACGATGGGGCCAGGATCTGGGACACGGGCGACACGGTCGGTCCTGAGGAGCAATCGTTCATCCGCGGTCTCGTGGATCGGTTTGAACACCACACCCATTTGATCTGGGCGGTGGCCGAAGAGTACAACGAGAGCTACAGCGCAGCGCGGGTTTCGAACATCGCGTCCGAGATCCGCGCGGCCGATGACCATGACCATCCGATCGCCGTGCACAAGCCCAACGGGTTGTCCTTCGCCGAGTTCGGCGACGATCCCGCCGTCGATCAGTTCGCGATCCAATACACCGCCAATGACGCGGATGGATTCCACGATGCGGTGGTCTCAGCCTGGAATTCGGCCGCAGGGCGATACAACCTGAATCTCGCCGAGGGCCACCCCGATGCCTTTGGCGCGGAGGCCCGCCTGCGGAGCTGGGCCGTGGCAATGGGCGGCGCGTACATAATGCATCTGCGGTGGGACATCGCCACCTCCACGCCCAGCGAATTGGAGGATTGTGGACGGCTCGTGTCGTTCATGGAGGCCACCGACCTGCAGCGCATGGCGCCGCACGATGAACTGGCCTTCGGCGACACCGACTATGTTCTGGCGGACCCTGGATCGGAGTACATCGCCTACGCGGCCAATCTCTCGGGAGGAATGGGTCTGAGGGGCCTGGTGGCCGGGACGTACAACCTGAGGTGGCTTGATCTCGCCAGTGGGATGATAGTCACGCAGAGTGGCGTCAACCTACCGGAGGGCGATCAGACGTGGAGCCGGCCGGCTGGGATCGGAAGCGAACTGGCGGTTCATGTGGAATGGATGGATCCCCCGGCCGGGCCGGCCGGGGATCTCAACGAGGACGGAGTTGCACCGCGATGACCCCGGAGGGCGCCTGCAGGCTGCCGTGGCATGGATGCTGCCGGCAATCTTGGGCAATCGGGGAACACGGTTGGGCTTCCTGGGGGACATCTTCTGGCTTCATAAAAGAGGCCTGCTCGACGTCCTCGCGCTGTGTTCCACGGTGTACGCCGACTACCTGACCCGGCATGGGATTCGCTCGATCGTTGTACACCGGGGCTTTCACCCCGCCTATGGGTCGCGCTTGCAGCTGGAGCGGGACATTACGGTCGTATGGCTTGGGAAAATGAGGACCCGGCGCCGGCATGAGGTCGCATGCGGGCTGGCGCGGCAATTGGAACGGCGCGGCCAGAAGGTGCTGATCTTCGACGGGAAATCGAACGACTTCGTTTTCGGGGAGCAGCGGACGAAAATCCTCAATCGGGCATGGTTCGTTCTGAACGTGTACTTTTCCTCCCCATCGGATGAGTTGAGCCTGCGTCACATTGTCGCGGCGGCCAATGACGCTGTGGTTCATGACGGAACCAAGTTCCAACCAGTATCCGTTCGTTCCCGGGCAGCATCTTGTGGGGTGCCCGCTGGGAGAGATGGCCGACAGGGTGATGTACTACCTGAATCATCGAGAAGAGTGGTGCTCGATCGCCGCGAACATGCGCCGCCTGATGGAAGGCGAGCTCACCCTCGAACAGTCGCTGGCGCAAATCCTCGGGCAGGCAGAGACGGCATCGCGACGCTGATAAGCTGTCCGTCCGGGCGCGTGTGTTTGAAATGAACGTTTACCTGGTCGAATCAAGCGGCTCGCTTCCATGATCGGATGGTCGATACGCTCGGGCTGACATTGCGGCCCGGAGTCAGGCCGCAGAGCAACATTCTTGTGACGATCGCCGGACCTGTGAAAGGAGGGAGCGCGGGCACAGGGCAGCGTTCCGAAGCCCTGCCGCGAATACACTGATGGATACTTCCGTTACTCTTCGCCCGATCGCACGCTGGTGGTGGCTCGTTGTGCTTTCCGTCCTGTTGGCGACGGGAGCAAGCTACGTTGCCGCCGAGCGACAGCAGCCGCTCTATGCTTCACGGACGACGCTCATTGTCGGCAGCACAATCCAAACCCCGAATCCGACGAACACGGATTTCACACTCGCGGGTCAGCTGGCCCTTCTGTACGCCGACATCGCCATGCGTGATCCGGTTCGCAACTCGACGATGCAGGCGCTGGGGTTGGAAGGACTGCCAAACTACGCCGTTACCGTTCCCGGAAATGGACAGCTGATCGAGATCGTAGTCCAAGGCACAGACCCTGGCCGCGCCCAAGCGGTAGCCAATGAACTGGCGGTGCAGCTCATCGCCCGAGTCCCTGAGACCACGTTTCAGATCTACCCGGAGCGTGAGGAGTTTACTCAGGAGCAGCTGAGCTACCTGGAGGAGAAGATCATCGAGACGCAGGATGCCATTGCTGTTGCACAGCTCGACCTGGCAGAGCTCACCAGCGCCGAACAAATCGTCGACGCACAGACAAACCTGAATGCGCTCCAGATGAAGCTCACGACGCTGCAATCCACTTATGCGTCCCTACTGAGTGCGACCGGCGACGAGCCGGTCAACACCATCAGCGTTATCGAGTCGGCTGACCTGCCAACTCGCCCGGTCAACACTGAGAACTGGGTGTATGTCGCTTTGGCGGCCACGCTCGGGCTAGCGCTCAGCCTAGCAGCGGCGTATCTTCTCGAGTATCTGGACGTCTCCCTGCGCGAGCCGGAGGACATCATGCGCGCCGCCGATGTCCCGGTGATCGGTAGGCTTGCCTGCGCCTCGGTGCGGAGCCAGGATGATTCTCATGGGGGTGTCCTGGTTACCGATAGGGACACTCCGGACTACGAGGCCTTCCGCGCGCTGCGGTTCAATCTGGAGTTCGCCGGTGCCGAGATCCCTCTTCGATCCATCCTGGTCGTCAGTCCCGGTTCGGGGGATGGGAAGAGCACGGTAGCCGCCAACCTGGCGCTGGCCTACGCGCATGCGGGGAGGAATACGCTGCTGATCGATGCCGATCTTCGCCGGCCGAGCGTTCACAAGCTGCTGGGGGTCACGAATCTCGAGGGCCTGCGGCATCTGTTCGCCGCCCAGCGAACGCTGAGGACGGTTTCGCAGCGCTCCTCGGTGAGCGACAACCTGTGGGTCATTCCCGCGGGGAGCGACGGCCCTGGCCCGGTCGAAACCTTGAATTTCCCCCGCATGAAACAGATCATGGCCAGCGTGAATGAGGAGTACGAGGTCGCGATTATTGACAGCCCACCCTCGCTCCTGGCTGATGCATCTGTCCTGGCCTCCAGCGTGGATGGAGTCCTTGTGGTGGTGCGCCTGAAGCACACCTCCGAGTCGGCCCTCAGGCATGCCGTCGATCAGCTTCGCCGCGTGAATGGCAAGATCGTCGGAATCGTGATCAATGACCCGAGTCGGGTCTACTCGCAGGGCTACCTGGCGTACTGGTATGGTTCCGGCCGCATGGAGCCAAGAGTCCGCAACGGGCGTGGCCCAATCCGCGCCTTCGGAGACCGGCTTCGGGGCTTGGTCCGTTCCATAACGAACCCGCGGAGGCCGAGGCGCTGACAGTCTCGCCTGACGGCGCCTCGACAGAGCAAGCGGAGATCAGGTGGCCGGCCCGAGCTCGGGTCGCCCTCCTCGTTTGATCGACTCGGACGTCAGCGCTCGCGGGGAAGGATCCGACGCCAGCCGCGACGTGACCGCCTCGAGCAGGGAATCGTAAACGTCGAAGGCTGAAAGCTCGGCGGCCCCGGGGAGGACGGCCCGCGATCGGCCGCGACCAGTGCTGAGCAGTCCGGTCGTCCCCACGCCGGCGGCCTGCCCGGCTTGGAGCTCCGTCAGCGCGCCCCGAGCAAAATGGACCTGCGCAAGTCGAGGTTGTGCTCCCGGGCCGCCTCCAGGATGAGCCCAGGCGGCGGCTTCCGGCAGGGGCAGCCGTCGCCGGGGTCACCCGTTCGGGCGCCGGAGGCAGCCAGGTCTTGCGGCAAGCCTCGAGCAGGCGGAATGTGCCCACGACATTCGCCTCGATGAAGGCCTCCGGGCCGGCGATGGATCGGTCTACGTGGGTCTCGCCGGCGAAGTGGACGACCATTTCGATGCGGTGCCGCCGCGGCAGATCCTCGACCAGGGCCGAGTCGCCGACATCCCCTCTGACGAAGGTGTGGCGAGAAGCAACGGGCAGGTCCTTGAGGTTCTCGAGGCTCCCGGAGTAGTTGAGCCGATCCAGATTGATGATCTCCACGCCGGGCCAAAAGCGAAGTAGGTAGTGGATGAAGTTCGATCCGATGAACCCGGCGCCTCCTGTGACTAGGATCGGGCTCAGAGAGTTCATTTGACCTTCTCTGCCTGCGCGAACGACAATCCGGCCTGATCCCGCGCAGACACAAGAGGCGGCTCCTCCGCCTTCGGCGGCCAGCGGATGCCGAGGTCGGGATCGTCCCAACGAATCGTTCGTTCCCACTCCGGGCGGTAGTACTCGGTCATCTTGTAGACGACGGCGGCCGCTTGGCTGGTGACGTAGAACCCGTGGGCGAAACCCGGCGGGATCCAGAGTTGCAGCCGGTTCTGCGCCGAGAGGCAGACCCCCGTCCAGGAGCCCAGCGTGGGGGAGTTGCGGCGCAGGTCCACGGCCACGTCGAACACCTCCCCGGCGAGCACGCGAATGAGTTTGCCCTGCGGGTGGTGGACCTGATAGTGCAGCCCGCGCAACGCCCCGCCGCGCGAGTGCGGATGGTTATCTTGAACGAAGGTGAAGCCGATCCCCGCCTCGGCGAACTCGCGCTGGCGGTACGTCTCCATCAGGAAGCCGCGCCCGTCGCCGTACGCTTCGGCCTCGACGATGAGAACCTCGGGGATGGACGTCGGCCGAAAGCGCATAGGAGGGCGCGGGTAACTGTAACCGGTCCGGCCGGGTCGGCTGCGTTTTCCCTGCCCCTCAGCCTCCCTCGCCGGCGTCATCCGGGCTCCCCGGTCGAGAGATGTCCCACAGCGTGATCTCGGGACGGCAGAGGAAGCGAACGCGTGGGGCGCCTTTCCCCTCCATGCCCAGGCCGCGGGTGACGGAAAGCGTCATCTGGCCCAGCTGATGCCGGCCGACCTCGAAGCGCTTGCCGTACAGCGACGAGGGATAGAGTGCGCCGACCCAGGGGAGCCTCACCTGGCCCCCGTGCGTGTGTCCCGAGAGCTGCAGATCCACTCCCAGGAGAGCTGCGTCCGGGGCGAGGTCGGGGGTGTGATAGAGCAGGATGGTCAGCCGGTCGGCCGGTTGCGGAGCGAGCCTTGCCAAACGGGGGGAATCGAGAAAGGGCTTGTGGGTGCACGAAAGTCCGATTACGTCGAACTCCGCCGAATCGTGGCGCAAAGTGACGCGTTCGTCGCGCAGCCACTGCACCGGCGTGCCGCGGAACAGCTCGGGCAGCACGTCCTCGGAATCCACCAACGGAGTCCCGGAGACGGCGAACACTCCTAGGGGCGCGGAAAGCTGCTCGAGGACACCGCGCACCAGTTCCCATGCGCGACGGTCGCGCACATTGGAGTAGCTCAAGAAGTCGCCCGAGATCAGGATCAAGTCGGGCGCGGCGGCCCGGGCGATGGCGACCAGCCTGCGCTCGCGGTGCGACACGCTTTCGAGGTGCAAGTCGCCGAAGTGCAGGAGCCGCAGGATCCGTCGGCTGCCCCAGCGCGGCGTGAGCAGGCGTTGGTGCGTGAGTTCCACCCAGTTGGGCTCGATGGCGAAACCATAGATGAGAAGGAGGGTTCCGGCCATCTGCACGGGAATAGACCAGGGATTCGGCAGCCACGCAAACGGGGCCCGCAGGATCGCGAGCAACAGGGCAGGACCGTTGGCGGGGCCGTCTGAAAGGCGGAACCGAGGCAGTGCGAGGAGCAGCAGCCAATCGGAGAGACAGAAAGCCCCTAGAAGGATGGCCCGCGCAGGAAGGGTGCCCGCGGCCAGATACACCACCGCCAGAAGGATCGGTGCAAGCAATGCCCGCGGTATGCGCTCGAGCCGTTCCCCCAGCCGGACGAGGATCTCGAATGTGCCACCTTCGAGGCCGGGGAAGGTCCGCCGGTCTCGAAAATCGCCTGGTTCCATGGCGGTGGAGTATACGGGCGGGGTGAGGGAACGTCGAGACCGACAGGCAATGGACCGCCCTCGTAATGAAGAACAAGCGCTGGCAACCAAGACATAAGACCCAGGACAGCGGTTCCATTGTCTCTTTTCCCGGGCCCTAGGACTTTGGCATTAACCCCAAAGGTGGCCCAATCCGGAGCGGAATAGGCGGCGCCTCCCGCCGGGGTATCACGCTGGGAGAATGTCCATGCGAATGACAAGATCGGGCCCCAGACCAGCCATGCGGACCGCCTTCCTCGTCGGCGTGTGCCTCCTCATTTCCGCCGGGACCATTGTGGTAGATGTGGACGGTGGTGCCTCCGTGCCGGTTGGCCACCCCACCAAGCTGGCCAGTGGTGCGCCAGCTCCCGTGAACACCCCGGCGCGTCGACAGACGCAGTCGACGGCAACTCCGCACGCCTCCCCGACAGCTGGGCCGACAGGCGATGAGCCGTATCCGGACGCTCCGCTTTGTCCGGACTCCGGCGAGGCGCACGACACCAGCCTGTTTCACGCGCTGTGGGACAGCGAGCGGCGTTGTCACTACGACCACGAGCATGGGCAGGATCCCTTTACGCAGGAGGTGGCCGCAGCCTTCCCGGGCTTCGACCTGCGGGAACTCAACTGTGGCCATGAGATCGGGACGTGCGACCCAACTTCGCCGATGGAGAACACGCACAAGCACGGCGGCTTCAAGTGGAGCGTGACCCTGCAACACTCGTACGGCTGCGCTGGTAGGGAGGGCGTACCGACTGGCGTGGACGCGCTGGTCGTTCTATATCACGGCTTCGGCAACTACGCCGTGGAGTTCGAGGGTCGCACTCACTCGGCGCTAGCCCTCCTGCGCCAGTGCCAATCAGGCACCCCATCGGACTACGGCTACGTCTTCGTCAGTCAACACCAGGACTACGGCCAGCGCACGGGTCCCTACCAGGGGACCATCCTGTCCTACCCGGACACCCCGCCCCCGGCCTACGACCCGGCCCGTGAGCCGTATTTCAGCGTGGGCTGCTTCAACGGCGCGCCGCCGTGCAACCGATACCCGTCTTACTCGTTCGTGATCAAGAAGCAGCCGGCCGCGAACACGACCTGGATCAGCGAGCCGCAATTTATCGACGGCGGCAGCGAGTTGTTCGCCCTGCTCTTCAGGGCGCGCGACACCTACCAGATGCTCGACGCCAGCGACCTAGTCTATCCATTCACCTTCCGCTGGCTGTGTTCACAAGATGGAGGGCTGACGTTCTCGCCGGTTCCGGGGTGCAAATACAACAACAGCACGGCGCGGGTTCAGGAGGTTGCGGGAGAGATACCTGCGGCCTGGGACAACCTAGCTGGCTTCGACACGGACCCGCGAGCAGGGCGCATCACGGCGGAGGGCTCCGTCACCCGCTACGGCGAGCTCAACCCCGCCTGCACACAGCCCGGCTTCAACTGCCACCCCATCAAGCTTGTGGCAGCGTTCGTCGGCGAGTATGGTTCGGCCTTCGGGGGCATTGACGCGTTCCAGCCGGTGAAGCTGCCTGAACGCGACATCTACTTCTGCGGAGGGCACGTGTGCGCGGCGGGCGAACCGGGGGCGGTGCCCTCAGGCTGGATCGGGCCGAACAACTAGCAGGCCGCGCCTCATTCTCCGAGATACTAAGCAGGGGGAGCCATCTGAGTTGAGGCGGGACCAGCCGCTTCCGTCTTGAGCCTGCGGCCCGCCGTACCCGGCGGGCCGCAGTGGTTCTGGCGACCGCGCTCGGCGGCGGTCTTGGAAATACGATCCCTTCAGGCAATCGCGGTCGGTTGTTCGTCGGGGGCACAGCTCGGGATCCCTCCACCGCGAACCTCGACCGGCACAACATCCCTTGTAGAGAGGCATTTGCCCAAACCCGCGAGTTTACCTCGCTTGACCGTCCCCCCATCGACCGCTCGAGGAGTGGATGGGGGCTGGCGGCTTTCCACTCGTTCGACTCGCGGCCGCCAGAAACGCTGCAGGGTCACCAGGTGCCCTCCATTCATCCGATACTTGACGGCGAAGGTGTGGCGGAAGAGGCGGGCATGCAGCCTCTTGACTCCGCTAGCCCTCTTGAGCCCACCGACGATCCCTGCCAGCGAATTCCGTGTCATTGGCAGGCCGTCCATTGAAAGGAAGACCCGATCGGTCATCGCGTGAGGGGGGCAGGGCGGTGGAGATGGATGTAGTTCAGCAGAGCCTTTCCGGTTCTCGCGCCAAACGGGACGATCCGTTCCTTGTTGCCCTTGCCGATGATCCGAAGCTGCCACCTCTCGAGGTCGAGATCGGGCATCCGGGCTCCCACGACTTCACTCATCCTAGGCCCAGAGTCAAGCATCCGGAGCACGATCGCATACATGGGGGAGCCGATGGGCGTCTGAGGATTGATCGATCTGACAACGCGGTCAATCTCATCGTCCGTCAAGACGCTGACCAGCCGCTTAGGCGGAATCGAAGAAGGCGCATAGGGTTCTCCCCCTTTTTCCGGAGACCCTTACACGCCCTCTAACGATGCCCCTTGTTCAGGAGGCGACGGTCGGATTTGAACCGACGAATGAGGGTTTTGCAGACCCTTGCCTTACCACTTGGCTACGTCGCCGAAAGAAGCTGCACCTGCACCGCACCGGAGCGCAGCGCAGGTGCAGGTGTCGGCTTTCAGCTTTCGGCAGTCAGCCCGAACGACCCGGTGAGGCATTGGCTGATCGCTGACGGCTGAGAGCTGACAGCTTCCTGAGCGGGCGATGGGATTCGAACCCACGACCTTCTCCTTGGCAAGGAGACGTTCTACCACTGAACTACACCCGCGCTGGGGGCAAGGATACCCCGCCGGGGGAGGCCCGTCAAGCAAGGCCCATCCCGCCGGCTAGATGGAACTGGTACCGCCGGCGTCTTTTCCTTCTCGAGAAACCGGATACACTTGCTCCCACATCAAGACCGGCGGCTCCGGCGATCGCCGACCGCTTCCACGGGAGGCCCGATGCCCAAGACTCTGCGCTCATTCGCTCTGTTCCTCGTCCCGCTCCTGGTCCTGACGCTGGCCTGTTCCACCCTCGGCCGACAGGATGACGACTCGTCCGTCCTGTTCAGCGACGACTTCTCCGACCCGTCGAGCGGCTGGAATAGCTATCAGGGGGAAGAGGGCGTCACCGACTACGACAGCGGCCAATACCGGATCTTCGTCAACCAGTCCCGGCACGATTACTGGGCTTATCCGGGGCGGTCGTTCACCGATGTGCGCGTCGAGGTCGACGCCACCAAGGCCGGCGGACCGGACGACAACGATTTCGGCGTGATTTGCCGCTACCAGGACACCGAGAACTTCTACGCCTTTCTGATCAGCAGTGACGGCTTCTACTCCATCATGAAGTATTCCGGCGGCAATTCGGAAACCCTGGGCGCAGACGCCATGCTCGCGACCGATGTCGTGAACCAGGGAAGCGCCACCAACCACATCCGGGCCGATTGCGTCGGCGACAGCCTGTCGCTCTACGCCAACGGCGACCGGCTCCACGCCGTCACCGATTCGACCTTCTCCAGCGGCGATGTGGGACTGATTGCCGGCACCTTCGACGAAGCGGGCGCCGACATCGTCTTCGACGATTTCGTCGTGCGGCAACCGTAATCCCTTCGTTCGGCGGCAAAGCCGCTCTGACGAATCCGGTAGGGGCACGGCCTTCCGTGCCCCTACCGATTCCTCATTCGAGAGTGGAGCCGGCAGTTCCCCCCAAAGACGATGGGGTCAGGTGGGCCTGCCCTTCCGTGGGCCCGTCATCTGTTGCCGCCCGCCCCCAAGTTGGCTACACTGAAGCCGATGGAACCGACCGGGGCGCCGCAGGCCCAGACACTGCCCGAAGAGCGACTGCCCTTTTCGCCGGGCGTAGGCTGCCTGTTGAGCCTCCTGGCGGGCCTCGCCGGCGCCGGCGCCTTCGTCTTCCTTTTGTGGTTCAACCAGCAAGGCCAGATCGTCCATGCGCCGGAGCCGTACCGAGCGACTCGGATCTGGATCCTGCGCGGGGCCGAGGGGAGTGGCCTGGGCGCCTCCATCACTCGCCCGTTGGCCGGAGCGACGGAGGACGATGTCTGCGCCGCCACTACCGTGAGCTTCTACTTCCTTGGAGGCGGAATGCCCGAGGCGAATACCGAGTACTGCGAGTGCTTCACTCGAACTGACTCCGGTTGGACACTCGCCGGGGACTGTCCGGAGTAGCGGATGCCCCAAGCCCCTTCGCGCAACGTCAGTCATCGCCGGCGGCTCACGGGCGTCCGAGGTCCGGCGCTGCCGCTGGATCAGATCCTCCAGGGGAACTGTGTCGACGTCCTCGGCCGTCTGCCGCCGGGCACGGTCGATATGGTCTTCGCCGATCCGCCCTACAACCTGCAGCTGACGCAGGAATTGTGGCGCCCCAATCAGACGCGCGTCGACGGCGTCGATGACGCCTGGGATCGGTTCGCCAGTTTCGAAGAATACGACGCGTTCACGCACGCCTGGCTGGCGGCCTGCCGGCGGGTTCTCAAGCCGACCGGCTCGCTGTGGGTCATCGGCACCTACCACAACATCTACCGCGTCGGCGCCATCTTGCAGGACCTCGCCTATTGGATTCTCAACGACGTGATCTGGATCAAGACCAACCCCATGCCCAACTTCCGCGGCGTACGCTTCACCAACGCCCACGAGACGCTGATCTGGGCCTGCAAGTCGCGCGGCGCGAGGTACACCTTCCATCACCATGCCATGAAGGCGCTCAACGACGAGCTGCAGATGCGCAGCGACTGGACGCTGCCGGTGTGTTCGGGCGCCGAACGGCTGAAGGTGGACGGGAAGCGGGCGCACTCGACGCAGAAGCCCGAAGCTCTGCTCTTCCGCGTGCTCCTCGCCTCGACCAACCCCGGCGACGTCGTGCTCGACCCGTTCTTCGGCTCGGGGACGACGGGCGTCGTCGCCCGGCGCCTCGGACGCCACTACATTGGGATCGAACGCATGGCCGGGTACGTGGATTTGGCGCGGGCGCGCCTGGACGGCATCGAGCCGGAGGCTGCCGCGCCTGAAGTCCTCGACGTGCGCGACCGACGGCGGTCGGCGCCGCGCGTCTCGGTCGGCTCCCTGCTGGAGGCCGGCCTGCTGCGACCCGGGCAGCGGCTGTTCTTCCGTCGCGATCGGGAGCCGTCGGCCCGCTTGCGGGCCGACGGCCACGTGCTCCTGCCCGGCTTCGTAGGCTCCATCCATCAGGCCGGCCGCCATCTGATGGGCGGCAGCCCGTGCAATGGCTGGGATCACTGGTTCTACGAAGATGAGGCCGGCACGCTCCAGTCGCTGGACATGTTGAGGGAGCGGTTTCGCACCGCTCGCGGTCCACTCATGATCTGAAGCGCCTGAAGGCACAACCAGCGGGAAGGGATCCTTCCCGAGTTGGCCCGATCCGGTAGCCATCGCCTTGTGATCGCGAACCCCGTCGTTGCCCACGGAGGCCACGTGCGCTGCATATGTTTCCTTACCGCTCCGTGCCTGGCTTGAGACCTGAGCGGTAGAGGGCTACTGGCGCTCGCCGGGTTTCTTGTGTCGAGTCGGATCCGGCGGCACGGTCAGGATAACCCTCGACTCGGCATCTCGGTTGACCCTTTTCGGGCTGTTCCTTGTGCGGTGGACTTGTCTTGTGGATACTGGTAGGTGCGTCCGACCTCCTTCGCGAGTGTCTCCACGCAATCGCTTGTATCCAGAGAGATGTCACGCGTGAATCCTGGTCCGGCGCAAGAGCCAACAATTGAGGAAACCGGCAGGGCGAATTCCTCACTTGCGGTCCTTGCGGCGATTGGCATTGAGGGTGTCGTGGCTCTTGTCTGGATGAGCCAAACCCGTTCGATGGAGCGCAATGCCGTCCTGTTCGGGTACTCGCTTCCGAGAATCATCGTCGGCATTGTGTTCTTCTGCCTGGTGGTTGCGGTCCTGGCGCTCACGGCAGGCGGTTTCTTCCGTCGGCGTTGGTTTCGTGCCGTCCACCGCGCAGCCGAGCGGTGGGTCGAGGGCGACGCCGGCCGGCCGCTGTATCTGGCTCTGGTTCTATTTGCCACGGCCTTGCTTGCAGGTTATGTCCTGGCGTTGTTCAAGGCTTCCTTCGTGCCCACGACTCCATACCTCTTGAGGCTTGCTGTCGACCGAACCTTTCCCGGCCTTGCTTGGCTTGGTCTGGTTGCCGCGCAACTGGCAGTGTTCCTGGGCGTGCACTACGCCGGACTCCGGCGGAGGCGGACTTTGATGGCGCCGGGCACAGGCACGGCGGTACTTCTGACTGTCCTTCTCACAGGAGCCTTCGCCCAGTGGCTGACCTTTGCACTTCGGGCGGAGTGGCTGTACAAGATCCCGGGATGGTTCTACGTCTGGAGACGGACCCCGCAGTCACTGCTGCCCTCTCTCGCGTACTTGGCGCCAGTGACAATCGTGACAGTCATCGCCGTCTGGGGCATGCTGCGCGCGCCACAGTCACGCTCCCGAAACCTCGCAGGACTGATGATCGTGTTCTCCATCCTTCAAGTAGCGTTCGGCATCGCCCGGGGCGGAGGGATTGAGGAGCTGCGTCTCAAGTATGCGAACTCGCCCCTGAGCATCCAGACGCAGTACGCGTGCGAGGCCGAAAGCGTTACCGCGGTCTTCACTGACTACGAGGACAAGTACGGTGACACGTTTTGGCTGGGGACGAAGCCTCCGGGTTTCCTCTCATTCTACGTCGGCTTCCGGGATGTGCTTCGTTGGATCCTGCCTCAACTCATGGAAGCTGCGTGTTTCCGTACCATGACGGGTCTGTACGCTGTGTTCTTCCCCCTGCTTGCGTCGATAGTCCTGCTACCCATGAGGGGCCTGGAGGAAGAGTGGGGGACCGCCGGCTGGTCGCCGACTTCTGGATTGTTGTACGTGGCAATCCCCGGAGCAGTCCTGATTCCGATGATCCTGGACCAAAGCCTGTTCCCACTCGTGTCCACGGCATGTGTGCTAGCGACGGTGCGGGCGGTGCGTTCGAGCTCGGTCTCCAAGAGCGTGGTGGCAGGGGCCTTGGCCTCCCTGGCGCTGATTCTGAGCTTCAGCCTACTGCCTCTGTTGGGATTCGCTCTTGCCTATCCGCTCCTTGACGCGCTATCCCGCGGAGAAAGGATGCACCTCCGGCGACTCGCTGGTCCGGCAGTTGCTTTCGTGGCCGGTTGCGCCATCGTTCTCGTGCTTGCGCGGCTAGCACTCGATTATGATCCGGTGGCGAGGTACCAGGCTGCGTTCCTGCATCACAGAGCGATCAAGGACTTTTCGCCCAGCACCGGGGGAGTTCTGGGCTCCATCCTTCTCAACAACGTCGAGGTCTTACACCTGTTCGGCTTCCCTTTGGTCCTGCTGTTCTGCGTCCAATGCATCCGGTCGGCCAATGCGCTCCGAGCGCGTAGGTACACCGGCAAGGACGCCTTCGTTCTGGCAGTCGTCGTCACGTACGTAGGGCTCAACCTGATCGGCCAGACGAGAGGAGAGGTTGCGCGCCTCTGGCTCTTCTTCCTGCCTCTGATGTGCGTTGTCGCAGCCGAGGGGGCACACGACATCCTCCGCTCCCCCTCCCGGAGCCTACTATGGCTCCTCGTGCTGGGACTCGTCTCGACCGCTCTCGCCCACTGGTTTCTGTTTGGCGGTAGACCTGTCTGAGCGGCCTCCCGCCTGTTGTCGGCATGCGCGCCGTGGGGCGCGGGGTTCCTCCGCCGCGCGTGCTCGCCGCTGCACATCCGTAGGGAAACGGCCGGGGTTCACTTCGGCTCGGTCCTTCAAGAGCACCGAGGGCCGAGGTCCAGGCCAACGCACCGCAACTCTTCCGACCGTGTCGGCGGGCAAGAACAGCAATCCGAATCCTAAAGGGTCGATCGGCGGGGAACTGCCTACTGACTCGGAATGGCGAATGGGATGACGTGGCTCGAGTGGCAACCCAAGGGCGCCCACGAAGTGGGGGATGCGCAGGGAGGGTAGTATCGCTGCGGTGCGACACAGGCCCTGTGAGCAAGCTCGTCGCGGGAGGAAGGTGCCGAGAGCCAGAATCGAACTGGCGACACCGCGATTTTCAGTCGCGTGCTCTACCAACTGAGCTATCTCGGCCGAGAGGCAGATTGTAATCCAGCTTCCCGCGAGCTTCAAGCTCGCGGTGTGCTCCCACGCCATCCGGGAAGAGCTTCGTCCAACGCAAAGCCGACGTGGGGAAAGACCCGCGCGCCAACACCGGCCAGGGCTTCGATTTTCTCCGGGCTGGTGGAGATGCCGTACGGCGCCAGGTCCACGGACACGCCGTTCAACCGCAGAATCTCCGCGGCCCGGCGGGCCGACATGTGTCCCTTCGGCGCGTCCTCGAACAGGACGAGACGGGCGCCGTCAAAGGCGCTCCATGTCGGGTCCATCCCACCACCGCCCTGGGCCAGGCGGATCGCCTTCTGGACGGCTTGGAGGCCCTCGTCCCCCGCGGCTGTGCGCAGGCCGGCGAGCACATGGACAGGGGAAGGCTTGAGAAAGGCCTGAACGTCCAGACCCAGCGCCTCCGCCTGCCAACCCAAATCCCCCGAGGCGATCCGCGGCAGACCATCGAAACCGGCGGCGTGGACGCCGATCTCGGCCTCCGGCGTGTTGAACACGCCGCCCGCCTGTCCTCCCGGAAGGACACCGGGACGGTGTACCCGTTTCGGTGCGCCGGGGCGGCGTGAGCGCAGTCGAAGGGGTGAAGAACTGGGACGATTGGTGACGATCGCCGCAGTTCGACCGCTCTGCCCGAGCTGGCGCAGGAGCGAGGCGCGTTCGTCCTCGGTCAGGGTCGGCCGATCGTACTCCTCCAGGAAGGATGGGCTGTCCAAGCCGGCCGCCTCGCCGTATAGTTCCTCGAACCGCCGGCCGCCGAGGTTGAACAACTGCACTAGCCGGAACGTCAACGAGTCGCCGAGGCTGCGGGCGTTGGCCAGGAGCGATCGGACCGCTGCCGCGTGGTCGGGCCGCCGCGAGTCGATGCGCCGCACCAGCCTGGCTTCCGCCTCGATCAAAGGATCGCTTGGCCCCCGATTATCGAGTTCGGCCAGAAATCCGCGGATGTCGGGAAAAGCGTGGCGGGTGGGGCGAGGCGGGCCGAGCGGAGGGCGAACGGGGAGCGACACGTCGTCGCCGTCTTCCCAGGCCGTGAGCAAGAGCAGCGCCGCACACACGGCGGACGAATCCCACTCGGCGGTGATGTCGCGAGCTTCGAAGGCGTCGATCTCCTCCTGGGTCAGGCCTCGATCGCCGAAGCCGAGGGTCAGCGACAACTGACGGACGGTCTCGACCAGCGAACGATGATATCCGGCGGAGTTCAGCAGGACTCCGTCGAGGTCGAACAGGAAAATCTCCATGGGCGGTCCGTCAGGATAACGCGCGGATGAGGGGCCGGTCAACCTGCGGATCGACCGCGAGATCAGGACCTCACCTGGAGGGGTCGACCGTTCAGTTGGAGCGAGCGCACGTCGAGCCAGGCCTCCTCCGAGGAAGGCAGCACGCCAAAGCGGAGGCCCGCCGACGCCGACAGGGCCGCCCACTGGTTGTCGATCCAAATCACGAGGCCGAGAGGCCCGGCCGGAGCCGTGTTCGTCTCGAGCACAACGCGGTCATCTACGCTGAAGTATGCCGAGCCCTTTTTCCAATCGATCCGGTAGGCATGCCAGGAATCCAGTCCGCCCAGGAGGGGCGACTGACTGCCGGCGAACCAGCGGCGGTACATCTTCAGCAAAGGAATCCGCCAGCGAACGCTCGACATCCCGGCCAATCCGGCCGCTCCCATCGCGGCGATGACGGATCCTGGGAGGGCTGGTCCCTGGAAGCGGGCGGCCGTCCAGCCGGACCCGGGTCCGTCGGCGGAGAACGGGATATCCGAAGGAGGCGAAGCATAGAAGAACCACAAGGCTTGAGGCGAGGCGGGAAGCAGCCGCTTGGCACCCGCCTGGACTCCCCAGGCCGGGAAAGGGTCGTTCCAGAAACCGAACCCCAACGTGCCGCCCGGTGCGGCCGAGGAGGCACGGGCTTCGAGTGTCAGGCGGACCGGGGGGCGGTGGAGCAGGCCGCGACGCCAACGACCCTGGGTATCATCCAATTGGGCATCGCTGTAGCCGGTCGCCGGCCCCAGGTGCAGGCGCCAACCATCGGTCGTTGGGTCGATCCTTCCGTTTCCCGTCAGGAAGCGCGTCAGCATGCTTCGGCCCCGTGGTTATTCTACGGTGCTCCTCGGAATTCTGTCGGCCGAACGCGGATGAAAAAGGAAGGGTCGTCTCCGGATGCCGGGCGCGAGGCGCGGAGCCGGCCGGGAGTTGTATAATGCTCGCCCGACGGAGTCGATGACGTGGAACTGACCTGGTACGGCTTGTCCTGCTTCCGCATGGTCGAGCGCGGTCTGGCGACAGTGGTCACCGACCCGTTCGACGCCAGTGTCGGCCTGACGCCGCCCAAACTGCGGGCCGATGTCATCACCGTCAGCCATGACGCGCCCGGACACAATCATCTCTCGGCGGTCAAAGGCGAACGACGGGTGATCACCGGCGCCGGAGAATACGAGATCGGCGGCGTCTTCATCACCGGGATCGCCATGGACGTGCCCAAGGCCGGCAACGGCCGACCCAACACCCTCTACGTCTTCGACTTCGAGGGATTGACGGTGACCCACCTGGGAGACCTGGCTTTCGTCCCGTCGCAACCACAGATCGAAGACCTGGGGACGGTCGACGTGGCGCTGGTTCCGGTGGGCGGAGGCAGCGCCCTCACGCCGTCGCAGGCGGCCGAAGTCGTGAGCCTGATCGAGCCCAAGATCGTCGTTCCGATGCACTACAAGACCGGGAAGGAATCGCTCAAGCTCGGTCCGGCTTCGCGCTTCCTGTCCGAGATGGGGATCGGACAGCTCGAGCCGATCGACGTGCTGAAGGTCTCCAAGGCCGCTCTCTCGGAAGAGACCCAGGTCGTCCTGTTGGCGCGGGCCGAGTCGTAGCCTGCGCCCAGTTCGAGGAGGACCGCGCTGACGATCAAGCTGCTGATGACATGGGACATCTTGCCCGGCCGCGAACAGGAGTACTTCGAGTTCGTGGTGCGGGAGTTCGTCCCCGGGATGCAGCGGCTCGGGATCCAGCCGACGGAGGCCTGGTACACCACGTTCGGCCGCCGGCCTCAGATCTTGACCGGCGGGATCGCCCCCGACCTCCAGGCGATGCGGACGGCGCTCGACTCGGCCGAGTGGCAGGGCCTGCGCGATCGGCTTGGGGAGTTCGTCGCCAACTTCGAGTGGAAGATCACCAAGGCCTCCGGCGGATTTCAGATGTAACCCGGCAAGGTTGGGGGCCGACGCGAGGGGAAGATCGGTTGCGAGAGCTTGAGGGAAACCGTAGGGGCGAAGCATGCTTCGCCCCTACAACGTTCTAAGAAGGGGTATCTCGATCCGGCGAGTTCGCCGCCGCCGACTTCGCTTCCTTGGTTGGTTTGGGGCCCTCGCTCTTGTCAGAGGCGTTCTTCTCGGAGGTCTCCTTGCCGGCGGGTGCGGAATCGTCGCTTCTTCGTGCACTTCCCTGTCCCGAAGGGGAGCGGTGGTCGGTCGAATAGAACCCCGAGCCCTTGAAGACGACCCCGACCGGCGTGATCAACTTGCGCAGAGCGTCCTCGCCGCACTCCGGGCACTCGGTCAGCGGCGGATCGGCGTAGCCCTGGTAACGATCGAACCGGACTCCGCAGTTGTCACACCCGTAGGAATACGTCGGCATTCGTTGTCCCCTGCAGCCGTCCATTATAAAGCGCGGCCCGAAGCTGACAAGAGCCGTCGCATTGGCCCTCCCAGCCTAGTCGGGGAATGTCTGAGGCGCGTTAGCGCTCTAAAGGCGCTTCGTTGACGCTGCCCTCGGCTGAGGCTATGATGGAGCTTGCCGGTGGGTCGGCCAGGCGATCGCGGCCCCGAGCGAAGTCGAGGGGTCGAGGAAAGTCCGCGCTCCACAGGGCAGGGTGCCGGGTAACACCCGGGCGG
>Ga0209109_10000011_pt1 | contig 60672 bp, 93 predicted proteins | sample Rifsed10ft2_FD_184004 | JGI IMG/M metagenome (GOLD analysis project Ga0209109, IMG submission 184004) | Soil microbial communities from Rifle, Colorado, USA - sediment 10ft 2 (version 2) | ecosystem: Environmental > Terrestrial > Deep subsurface > Rock core/Sediment | place: Rifle, Colorado... | reverse complement strand
AGTCTCAGCATCCCAGATTGTTGGATATCTATTGTCTTTCCCATCTAGGGAAACAATAGTTCCTTCATATGGGGAACATAAATCGCAACTTCTAAAATGTGCCGAAATTATACCCAGGCTATAACCTCTTTCAACGAATCTATTTAAGGATGCCTGGACAGCACATCTCCCGGTCATTGTTCTCCCTAACATTTCACAATAGGTATCCAAGGAATGCCGGGCTCCGTTTTTATATGTTATACTTTGAAGCCCTGCCTTTGCATATCCATCAAGTAACTTTTGAGATATTTGCCTTCTAGTAATAATGTCTCCCTCTTTAAAACTCTGTTCTCCAACTTGAACGGCTATTTTCCTAAAGATATCATCTGCTTTTCGCATTATTTGAAAAGGTTTATCTTCAAGGGAATAGTAAGCTGCCGACCTAAATACTCCAAAAAACTGTGTATGGGATTCAAATCCCTTGAACTTCAATAATATTTGGCCAGGTATTTCTGGAATTGGAGCCATTGGTGGATTTCTAATAAGAGAACTCCCGCGAACGATTTTGTTTGTTGCGAGGCCCTTTTTACCTGCAGCTCTTAATTCGGCATCCGAGCTTCTTATTCCTAGAATATAAGCATCGGACATACTATTATTGGAAAACTTATCAGCAGCTTTCTTAAATTCTTTAGCAATTCTATTTACTTTTAATTGAAAGATGGCCCTTGCTTTAGACACATTATTATGGTCTCTTATAAGTGCCTTATTTAAAGCAACAAGAGCCATCCCGATATCATACACGGCCTGTTCTGCCGCGATTTCTAAGTCATAACTTAGATTTTCATAAGTTCCCTGATTTATCATTTTACCAATCCTTTAAAAGTTATTTAGGTTTTCTTTCTCCTTCTTTCTTTTCGACCTCTTCCCAAATTCTAGTCTTTGCAATTACCATCCAGGCATTTCCTTCGTGGATATACCGTCCGGCTTTGTATGTTGTTGGAGCGTCCTTCTTTGCTATCCCATCAATTAATAAATCCATGGCCCGCCTATACGATTTTATACAATTAAGAATAACCTTATGCGATTCGGTATAAATCTCTGGCACCGGTATTGACCTTATTTCGTTTAATGCTTTTTTAATAGACTCTTGGAGCCCTGCGCAGTTAAAATTAAAATCTGTTTTTAATCCTTCTAAACTTCCCAAGGCCAGAGAAACCCTTGTTATAACATCATGCACTTTCATTCTATATTGATATTCATTAACCGATTCCCATTCCATTTTTTTGGAATCTTCTTTTTTCATATCTTTCATCTCCCTTAGTTTTTTTAAGTTTCTATGTCAAAGACGCTTTTCTCAACGCCTTTTTCATCGTTTATTCTTTTTACCTCGGCATCGACATCTTCATCTGTCCAATCTGGATGTTGCATTTTAACCTTTAGAAGCGTCGAGATTGCCATTGCTTGGTCTAGATTTCTTATTGTTTCGGATAACTCGCCCGAGTCGACAATAATTGAATCCTGCAGCTCTGTTTTTACATCCTCTAAATTATAAAAAATTGTAAAAGCAGCATTGTCTAGTTGCTGAACCTGCATAAAAAGTTTGTTTATTGCCTGCAGCCAATAACTTGATTTCTTTTCCCGGGTTAATAAACTTTTTCTTTCTTTCATTCTTAAGGCCCTGCCACTTTCGGCGTTCCCATCGGTGTCAAGGCCAAAGCCTGATGGCGAATATCCGCACTGTGATACGATTTGACTAAATAGATATTCGCAGGTTCTTAAATGTTCATCTGTCCTCATTTCGAATTGAACGCTTTCAATTGGCTTTGTATTTGTTCCAGACATTCTTTGGCTTGAAAGATTCAACTTCATGAAGCATTTTTGGAATTTAGAAAATTTGTTTAACACACTTTTTTCTGTTCCAAAAATTGAAGTCTCCTCTCTCTGAAGCAATTCTTCATCAACAAAAATCTGTCCCATCCCCAGCTCAATGTCTCTAATCCATGAGCTATAAGATAAATCAAGGGAATCCATCATGCCAATTACTCCGGCATAATCATTTATCCCAAGAGGGGAACCCGGTTGTAATCTATTGGGCCGCATATTGGGAACATAAACAACTCCAAGCCCATCAACCTTATTATAAACAACATCAATTAATCCCAATGAAGCCGTTTCTTCAATGGCATTAATATCTATAACTTTTCCAGTTTTGTCCTTCGTTCCCTTATAAAGTTTGTATTCAATTGTAAATCCGTCTGCAGTTCTCTTTCTATTTTCAAAGAGCCTATATACAACCGTCCCGCCTTTTTCTGTTTTAACTTCCCTATAAAATAAAACTTCCCACAGCCTTCCCCTTATAAATGTCGGGAAAGCCGCGAGAGGAGTTATAACGCTAATTATTGGAGTCTTTGATAACCGGGTGTCTATTTCCAACTTTAAGAAGACTCCACTCAAGGCGGCAGCCATTTCCGCAGCCTCTAATAGCAAACTATAAAAACTATTATCTTCTATGAATAGACTCAGCCGTTCGCCTCCAACAGTTTTTTTCTCAAAGTTAAATTCTGGTTTTTCAGAAAACAATAAATTAGATGACATTGCAGAAATATCTCCAGCGGCTGGCATATGAATAGCATTGTCGTCCTCAGTCTCTCTTATTTTTTGCCAAAATATGTTCTGAGAATAAATTATCGGCTTTTTTGTAGAATAAAATCTTAATAATTCGTTCGGGTCGCCCGAATACCAGCTGCAATATTCGTCATATTTATCATACCAATATGTCCAGTCGTCAGGTGGAAAGTTTGAGTTTTCTTGTAAAAACAATTATATCAACTCCTTAAATTTAATAATTCCATTTATTTTTTGACATCTTTATTATTCACTATAGTTGTTTCATTCTTGCTAGTAATTATTGTTTGACTTGCATTTATTTTAGCATTTCCCGAAACAATATTTATCTGTGAACCAGGCCTGCTATTATTTATTATTATCTTATCCGCCATAGTTATACCACCCTTCCTATAAATTAAAATTATAAATCTGATTCCCAATAAGTAGAGATAAGTTCTAAGTGATTAAAGGCCCATCTAAAAGACTTAACATCTCTTAAGTTTATCCACTTAGCTTCATCAACTTCGCCGTCATCTGCATTTTTGTTGGTTAATTTTAAAGCAGTTATATCCTCCATCATATTACATTTAAATCGAATCGTTACGTTTTGCTTTCCGACAGGGATGCTATCCACACCAATTAAATCCAAATACCTGTCCTTTTGAATCTTAAGGCCAGTCTCTTCAAAAATCTCTCTAATAATTGCCTCTTCACACGTCTCGTTAAAATCCAAGTAACCACATGGAAGGCTCCAATATCCCTGAAAATCAGGAGTATTTTTACCTCTTTTATTTGCCAATACATACCAATCCCAAATATAGTCGTGAGCTAAAATAAGGCCAACAACCGCCACAGCCCTAGAGTACCACAAACTTTCCCCATTGTGTTTAAATTCAAAATTATTCATAATTTATTTCTCCATTCTTTTATATTAAAAAGACCTATAAATATCCTAGATTTCCGGCTCGAATATTTATAGGTCTTTATGCAGTTACCCACCGCACTTTTGAAATGGCCGGAATGCATTTCAAAAGTGCGGCGTAACAAATTTGTTGAAGGTTCTAAAACTTGAAAAACTACCATGCAAGAACGATTATAACAAAATACTTTTTATCCGTCAAGGTTTTTTTTATCATATACATAAACCCTTTATAACAAAGGAATGGCGCGTGTATGGTGTCACGCGCCACTTCCCCAAGTAAACAATCAACAAAATAAATCATGAATATATCAAAAAAACAACTTAGTTAATTATAACACAAAAAAGATAATAATCAATTAAGGATAAACTCTTGATGTTTCCCTTAACCGTTTAACTCTTCGGCATTCCTTGGTGGAGTTATGTCTCCAAGGATTCTCCATCTAGATGCTCCCCAAGCAATTAAAGCATCGGGATAATGGTCATCAACCTTATCTATTATCTCTAAATCAACGTTTTTATAATGGTACTTTTTCATCTTGTCTTGGAATACCTTGTCTCTTATGTTCATTAAATCCCTTTCAAGATAGAATCTAACAACATTAATCGCGATGTCTTTCCATACATTAAAAGCAATGGGAATGACGGTAACTGGAGCCCTTTTCTTTTTTATTATCTTTCTTAAGGTCATGTGGCTATCCTTTGGATTAGAGTCACAATATATAACTCTTATATTTTTTTCAATGCAAATATCAACAATTAATTTACATCTTTCTGTTAACTCGGTATATTCCCATGAATAAGACTCAGGGACATTTATATATTCTTTAAAATCCTGGATAACGTGTAAAACTGTGCACGTATATCCCCAGTCAATACATCCTTCGGCCGGATATTTTTCAAATAAGATATTAAATCCTCTTCTATATGCCCTATCAACAGACTCAAAATCAAAGACAGTGTCTCCAACCATTGGTCTTTTTAATAAGTACTCCGAATCCCACATGGCCGTTGTTAATTGTTTTAGTTTTCTTCCAATTTCATCATTTGTCCAAAATCCGCGAGGTTCCCGAACCTCTTCAACACACCATTTGTAAAGGCGGGCTCCGATTTTTTCCCGTTCATCTATAACTTCTGTCATTAATCCAAAGGCATGATGAAGCGTTGAAGATATAACTACATTATCCTTTATTCCATGGTTCGACTTTGGCTGGCCCAGAGCCGCGTCATAAATAACCCTGTCCATTTCGTCGAGTTCGTCTAAACGCAACTTTTGTGGATGAGGGCCTCTGACAGATTTTGGAGAGGCTGCCAAAGCCTGAACCCATGAGCCATTATTAAGTTTAAAGCCTCTTCCAGCAACACTCCCATTTATTAACATCTCATGCGGGACGCCTGGCATTCTCCATAAATAATCTAAATAGCCCACGGCTTTTGTACTTTGTTCAAGCGAGCCTCCTAGAACCGTCGTTCCACACTGCGGTTTAAAAAGACTTTCAAGCCATGCCAAAATAGAGAGGTCATATGTTTTCCCCGAGCCTCTCATGGCATACCAAATACTAAAATCTTCAATTTCCGCATAGGCTGCCCAAATTGCATCCAAAGGGGAATCATGGTCAGGGCAATAGGCTGGATGAGGGAACCTATTATTTAAAACAACAGAGCAATAAACCGCGAGATGCTCTTTTGTTTTTGGTGCTATCTTTTCGAAGGTATACCCGACGTCCCTAACATTTAACGCTCGCTCAAGTTGAATCATTATCGGCCGCCGCCTTTTTCTCTTTAATTGTTTTCGTCACGTCCTCATATAAGCTATTATAGGCCCTGCGAATAGCTTCATCCGTGTAACTTTGCGCCTGTCTTCGGTCTTCGGCTATTTTATCTTCAATCTCTTTCATGGCTTCTTTATCAATTCTTTTAAATTCATCTGGTGCTAAGTTGCATAATGCAAAAATTAACAGATTAGGAACTCCTCTAAATTTTTTAGTTATTTTTGTTCTTCGTAACTTTTTAGGTTTTTTGTTTGGATTATCGTCCTCATCTTTGCCTGTTATTATTTCTGCCGATTCTTGAACCTCGGTATATTCATAACCAAGAGCCTCTTCCCATAGGCTCTTCTTTAAATTAGCAACTAATTTTTCCTTTGAGGTGCTAAGAGCCGCCATCAATGCCGGATACATGTTTTTATGTTCCCTTAAAGTACTACAGGCAACTTTTAATTTCTCCGCGATTTGCTCTTCCGTTTTTCCAGCTTCTCTCCAACTTGTTATTAATTTTAAATTTGGTTCGATATGCGTAGGATATTTACTTTTTGGCATTTCCATCACCAACTATTTTTTTATATTTAGGGATATCCCTTAGATTAACTTTTTTATTATTTTCAATTAAGAATAAACTATCGTTGTTTACAAAATCAATATATCTTTGTAAGATTACATCACAATAGATGGGATCAATCTCCATGCCATAACAAATTCGGCCCGACTGTTCCGATGCAATTAAAGAAGTTCCCGAACCTAAAAATGGGTCATAGACTGCCTGGCCCGGACATGAATTATAGTTTATAGGCTTTAACATACATTCGATGGGCTTTTGTGTTCCATGCCCATATGTTTGTTCCTTATCTGAATTTCCAAAACTATTGTTATTTTTTATATTCCAGATGGTCGAAGCATTGTTAACTCCCTGCCAGTTATGTTTCTTTTTATTCTTTACAACATATAAACAGTTATGAGTAACAATTCCATCTGCAATATAATGCTCATATTTATCAACATCAAGAGAATAGACAAAATCTTCAAATTTAGAAATTTTTATTTTTGAAATTTTAATCCAATCAAATGAATCCCCACTATTATGAGGAACTGGTATGCACATGATATCCTCAAATAAATTACATGCATTAATTAATTTAGTTTTATTTCTTCCAAATGGTTTATATTGCGTTTCTTCTTTTGTTACCATAGGAAATTCAATTCTTTTATTAAAATCTTTCAACATTTTTAAAACATTTAAAAACATTAAATCTAAATCCAACATTGAATAAATCCACTTTATTTGTTCTTCGCTTCTCCAATTTAAATTTTCTGGAATGCCTTTTCTTGGTCTTGCCAGTTCCCATATAGTTGTTGGGATTCCATACTTGCAAGATAACATGTGTTCATAAACTTCTGCCTCGTTTTTTTTATTGCAAATTTTTAACAACCATGCCGCATCTGCTTTTTCGTTTCCTAATCTTACAGTTAAGCCAAAACCACGAGAATTAAACAATTTAGTTATTCCAATCCTCCACCATTCGCCTTTTTTCATTAAATAGATACCATATTTAGAATCACAATCATTTGAAAATCTAGTTGTAAATTTATGGTTGTCTGTTGTTTTAGTATTCTTGTTCCCTACAAAAATATTAAACATATCACCATTATAAAATCTTTTACTTGTTTTAATTTTAAAGCCCTTTCTTTTGCCAATAATTGAAGATGAATAGCTATTATATGTTATAACTCTATCTCCATCTTTTAATTTTTCAATTGGAATCTGCCCACTTGGTGTTGATATAATAGTTCCAGCCGGCTGACAAGGTTCATGCTGCCAGTTAAAGTTGCCACGCGACAACGCGAAGTGTTGTTTGGCCCAGATAATTTGGGCCTTTATTTGATAGCCACAATCTATTTTGTTTAGAGCAATATTAAGAGCCTTTTCTTTCTCTGGAGAAATGTCAATCCTAACAATGTCTATTTCCTTATATCCCAGTTCTTTCAGTACCTGTCCGCGCTGGAATCCACCCACAATTACGTTATTTGAATTAACAATAATCGGGTCAACATATCCAAACTCATTAATGCTTGCTTTTATTTTTTTATATTCGTCGTCTTTCGGTGTTAGTTTTTTCCTTGGATTATAAGTTGAAAAAATCAAGTCTTTTAGTTTAACTTTTTCGAATTTCATTTTTACTCCTCCTCGTTTCCCAGCCTTTTAATAAGGCTTTTGAATTATCAAAACTAGAATGCTGTTTGTTTTTTACGGCATGCGATGTATGACAAGAGACACAGAGAATAGCTAAATCATCATGGATAGGTTTTTTGCCGTTCTCTATGTAGTGTCTTCCTGTATTTTTTTTATGATGAATATGAAGCCTTTGATTATATTTTTTTAAATGCTCATCATTTGAAATTCCGCAAATACTGCAATTTTTATCTTTTAAATACTCTCCCGCATTTATTCCAGTCCTTCTAATGCCTTTAATATTTCAATTACAATCGCGAGACCTATGAATAATATAATCAGGCCCAATAGAATTATAAAGGGCGAAAACACCCATATCCAAGATATATCTGCAACTCCTAAAAGCTTTGTTGTTAATAATATTAAAAAAACAACACCAAATAAATTAAAATTATGCTTATGCTTAACTATAATTTCTTTCTTACTTTTTTTATCATCCATTTGTTATCCTCCTCTTAAAATCCCCTTATAATATTTAAAATATCGCTCAGGTTTATCCTTCCGGCACTTTGAATCTAAAAAGGCTATAAAACTACTATTAAAATTTTAAACGTCTTAAGCCCTATTATTTTAAAGTAAAACACCATCATTTAAGTTTTTAATCTTGTCTGTTATGTTAGCGGGTAAATAAGATTTAACTAAATTTAATTCATATTCTGTCAGCCTGTTTGGTTGCACCAGCTCATAACCTCCATAGAATCCGCCGAATGTCTGAACTTGTAAACCCATCTTTTCAATCTGGTTCTTATACTTGTTAATTGACCGGGTGTTCTTAAAACCCATGGCTGTTGCTAGTTCATGGGCCTTCATCCTTCCGTTCTTTCTTAATAGGCCAATCATATCAAATACCCTTTTATTATGGTCTAAAGGTTTAACCTTCTCCATCTTAAGCTCTCCCTCCCTTTATTATAAACCGGAAATGCCTCCCGGTTTATTTAAAACTTTGGCTCTGCCGACCCAGTGGTTCCTAAGAAAATCGCCCGATTTTTGTTTATCCAGTAGTGTTTTAAAATTTTGTGTTGTTTGCAGTCTTTGTTTGTACATTGATGTACTTCAATGGTCTTTGGGTTTAAAGTGTCTGAGTCGTAATCAAAAATTGAATTCATTTGGTCTTCACAAACTTCGCAAAATAACTTTTTCATTTTTGTCTCCCTTCAAAAATAATAATTAATTACTATGCTCACATTATACCTCGTCAGCAAATATAATGCAATAGTTTATTTTGATGTTTTGTGTTAAAATTAAAACATCATCTGAACTATTTGTTAACTTTCAAGTGTTTGCAAGAAATTGTTCATAATTCTAACCGCACAAAAAAGGGCCTTATCGAAGGGCCCTTTTTTGTGCAAAAATTAAATTAACAAACTTATACAACCTAACAACTTATCTTATATTCTACTGAAGGGAGCTAAAAGAAAGAAAAATCTATATTATAATACCTCGCCTGCTTAACTAACTCTTTACTAATCTACTAATCAAATAAAATTTATTCTTTGAAGACATTGTAAAATATATTCGGTTAAAAGTAAACCATCAAACTTTTATCAGGAATTTATTATTTAATAAAAAGTGCCGCTTTTGATAAAAAACACCCTTTTTGTTAATTCTGCTGATTCACGGTATTACTCATATTATTAGCTTTTCTTGTCATAACAATATAATTATTTACAAATACAAGAATTAAAAGTATTTAAGTGTTTTTTTTTGTTGGTTTTTTCGGTAATACCCTAAAGAGCTAATAGTTCGTTTTTGACCAAAAACCATCACTTTTTAGCTTTTTCTCACTTCCTCGCAAAATAACCTCTAAGCCACAATATTAAAGGGTTGCGGATTGTTTTTATTATAAAAGTAGAATTCACAAAATCGCTTTTTTTATAATAAAACTTCACAAAAATCCTAAGAATTTAATGGAAGCCGCATTTTTAGGGCTATTCAAGAATCTCAATTTTTAACGTTTTTTAAATCTGCTCGGAAGAAAATTTAAAAATCTTACATAAAATACAATAAAATGGATTATAATAATACAAGCGTTATCTTTTATCTGCTAGGAAGTTAAGAACCAATCGGTTCATTTTTTTAGCAAGTAATTCCCTCAATGTCAGTTATAGATATACACTCACGTCTTTCCGCTAGTTGCTTGCTATTTTTTAGCTTCACTATATACACCCTATTCTATTATATATTTATTTATTTATATATATATATATATATATACTAGCAACTAGCAAAAAGACGTGAAGCAACTGGTATGACGGCTCCGAAAATTGCGAGGGTTACTAGAATAATCCCGTTATTAACCCAAGCACCCTCGCAGCTAAATAAAAAAACACAAAAAAAAAGGCTTTAAAGCCTTTTAACATAAAACATCGTTACATTTTTATGATTGTCATAACTCATTTTCATGTTTAACTTCTTTAATTCCCTACTAATAGAAAACTTGTTTACATTAAATTTATTTAATTGAAGGTCTGCCATAAAAGGTTTTAAGACATCGTAAATATCCACGGCCTTCATCCATTTACCAGCCTCTTCATTCGCATCGCCATCAGGCTCCTTGGGGAATAAATCGAAGTATTCTTCTATAGTCAAAATCAGCTCGGACTTAGAAAGGAATTTGTTGTTTTCGGTCATTATTTCTTCTATCTCATCATTTTCAAACCAATATGGTCTATCTTGAAGATAAAAACTATACATATATCCCCAGAGCATATCTAAATCAATATTATGATTAAAGTTAATTCCCGTGCAATTGAGAGTTAAAAAGCGTCTGGTTCCTGTTAAATCTTTTAAATATTCCCTATCATTTGTTGTTCCACATAAAGTTGTTCTTCTTTTTTGTTCAATAGGTTCCTTTGCATATGGAAGTCTAAACTTATCTTTAAATGATGTAATAAAGTTTTTAAGAGCTTCCTGGTCTGACTTTTTAAATGTTGAAGATATCTCTCCCATTTCACATAACCAGTTTGTTATTGTTTCCATTACATGGTCTTTATTAGAAAGGTCTAAAACTCGGCCACCTAAAAAATACTGAGCCCTAAATTTTTTAGGTAATAAGTTCTGAAGCCAGGTCGTCTTTCCAAGACCTTGTTTCCCTTGTAATACTAATAAATATTGAGAGGCTGTTTGGTCGTCATCTTTAGAACAAACTAAGTGAACCATCTGAAGTAAAAACCTGCCGATATATTTTTCTTTTAACTGACATGGGCTTTCTATTGTATCTGCAATTTTTTTAAAAATAGCAAGGTCTGGTTTTTTTAAAAAATATTTATGGCATCCGATTAAATAATCTTTAACCGGATTGTATCTCTTCCCTTTAGCTATATAGATTAATGAATCCATTAGCCTTTCTTTAGTTATTTTAAAATTATGTTTTGTGGCCTTATCTTGAATATTTATAAGACAATCCTCCATCTTATAAACTCCATTATTAACAAATATTTCATAAGATGCTTTTAAAACATTAAATCTAGCAACAATATTATAATGAAATAGAAGGCATTTTATATTTTCAATAACTTTCATAACATCATACTTTGTTATCTTTGGTTTTTTCCCTTCTTTAAACTTATCAAAATACTCATTCAATGGTTCCGTTACGGATTCCGAATTATGTGTATAAGTAACCATAACATAATTCGGATTCCATTTTACTTTGATAAAGTCTTTTTTATTCTTTTTTTCGGCCATAAAATAACGCCACTAAAATAAATCATTAGAGGCTTCCCCTTTCATAATTTTTTTTATTGTTGTTATTTAATTAAGACCTCTTCATCAGCATGTTTTTCTATGGTTATTTTCCCATTTTCAATAGAAACCTTTATGTCCTTTTCAATTCCCACTAATTCTTTTAAATCCTTTGGAATTAAAAAATAAAATGATGGCCCAATTTTTCGTAATTTTCTAACTAAAAACATAATTCGTCCCCGCTCCCTTTTAAAATTCGGTTTATTCAATTATAACTAGAATATTTGGAATATGCAACAGGGTTCTAAAAAAAAGTTTTTATTGAAATTTTATTGAAAAGATGTTATCATTAATTAAATTAAATTATTGGAGGAGTTAAAATGGCAAAACAAAATAATTATTTTAACTATAGTTTCAGCGTTGATAAAGATAAGCTAAAAATATTAAAAGAGGCTTTAACTGGAGAGAACACAGATATCTCTAAGTTCTTAAGAAGCTGCATTGATAAGAAGGTTAAAGCCTATCAAATAACTATTAATTGTTTAATTACAAGTTCTTCAGGCGATGATAGTTGCGAAAATTGCAATTCATTTAAAGAATGTCCCCAGAGCCCTTTTGTAAAAAAGATGGAGCTAAAAAGGACATTATTAGAACAGGCTGAGATAGATACTATGTTTGGAGGGAAGTAGAATGGAATACAAAGTAAACATCTTAAGGGAGTTTTATAATAACGACGATTTCCATATTTATTCAGGCATAATAGAGGGAGATTTTAGCGAGACATCTTTTAAAACTAGAGGGTTTTCACTTTCTTCTGAGAGTGGAATTAAAACGCTTGTTGGAGATGAGGGGTCTTATAATGGAAAAAAAACAATAGATGTAAGATATGAAAAAACTAATTACAAAGACATAGATGTTCAAAAAAGTATATTGTCAAACATAAAGGGCGTCGGTGTTACCAACCTAGAAAATATATTAAAAAGTCTTGATAACAATATTTTCAATGTTAAAAATTCTGGGTTTATAGAAAGGTTAAAAATAAAAGGCTTTGGAAAGAAAACATTGCCCCAATTAATAGAAAACATTACAGCCACAATTGATAGTCTTAACGACAATGTTCTGTTTAGTGAATTGCAGGTTCTTTTATCTGAAAAATTAAAACCAGGGAAAATACGAGAATTATCCAAATGTATAGGAATGACATCCGTTGGTTCTTTATATGAATATCCTTATCGGCTACTTATTGAAGAATTAGAAATTGGATTTAAAAAGGCTGATGATATATCTTTAACCTTATTAAATATAGATGAAAATAACGAAGAGCGGATAACTTATTTAATAGCATATATATTGGGAAAAGCTATTAATGGAAACACATACATGGAACTACCAGATTTTGTTGATGAAGTTAAAAAAAATAATATAGATAATCCTCTTGAAAAAATTATACATAATGCCTTAATTACAATAGAAGACGATAGATGCTATCCTTTTGATTTATATAAAGCAGAGACTGCTATTCCTGAAATTTTAAATAGTTTTATACAAGATAATACCTATATACTTTTTGATGAAGATGTCTTAAAAAAATATATTAAAGAGGCTGAGACTTCTTTTGATATTAAATACGATGATAGCCAGATAAAATCAATTATAAGTGTTGTAAATGATAATGTAAGCTGTTTAGTAGGGAATGCCGGCAGCGGGAAGAGCACCACTCTAAAAGCGATAATATTTGTATTAAGGAAATTAAGATACAGTGTTAAGTGCTTAGCCCCAACAGGGAAGGCCAGCCGAAGGCTTGAGGAAGCAACAAATAATCCAGCTTCTACTATCCATTCATATCTTTATTCCGTCGAATATAATGCTGATAAAAAAACTAATAAGTCAATGTCAATAGAAAACCCAGAAAAGGATGATATAAGTATATCTAATTACGAAAACAATAGAAAACTTGTTAGTTATGATGATGTTTTAATTATTGATGAATTTTCAATGTGCGATTTATATCTTCTTTACAAGTTACTTTATATTTGCAATTGTCTTAATTATAAAAAAATAATATTTGTTGGTGATGATGGACAGCTTCCTTCGGTTCAGCCTGGAAATAATTTATATGATATTATTCAGTCGGGTGTTATTAACGTATCTAGGTTAAATAAAATTCATAGACAAGGAAAGGACAGCAACATAATAGATTGTGCTTACAAAATAAGAGAAAATGAATCAATTCCAATAGTTAGGGAAAAAGATTTTTTCTTTCAAAGTTGCTATTCAAAAGAAGATTTTTATATCCAGATTGATAAAATGTGGATTCACTTAAGGAGTAAATATGATGATTATTCAAGTTTTTTAAATAATGTACAATTTATATCGCCTATAAAAAAAGGAGAGACTGGATGCGATGCTATTAATAAATACATACAAAATAAATACAATGAAAATACCATGCATAAATATTTGAATTTCAAAGTAAATGATAAAGTTATGAATATTAAAAACAATAGAGATAAAGATATTTTTAATGGCGAATGCGGAGTTATAAAAGAGATATCAAAAGATACTTTTATCGTTTATTTTAACTCATTAGGAAGAGAAATTCCTTTTAAATTTGAAGATAAAAATAATTTTATACTTGCTTATTGCTGCACAGTTCATAAGTTACAAGGGTCAGAATATAAATATATAGTACTAATAATCGAATCTGATTCAATATTTTTAGATTCAAAAATACTATATACTGGAATAACTCGGGGAAAAGAGACAGTAATAATATTGTCTAATATAGATACATTCAACAAAATAGCTAAAAGAAATAATACTTATAAAAGATTTACGAGACTAAAAGAAAGGTTAATTAAAGCTATAGAAGCTCCAAGATATAAAGAGGTTCCAAAATATAAAAAAGCCCATAATCTATTTGAATAAATAATTATTAAGGCCACACGGCCTTTTTTTTATTCAAATATATTATTAAATAGGTATTGACTTAGTATTACTTACATAGTATAATGTGTGTATAGTAGTTAATAACCTACTAAATTAAATTTGTTGGAGGTACTACCATGAATAAGGAATTAATAAAAGGAATTAAAAGTTTAGTAATTGAAAGTTACAACGATGTAGAAGTAAAGCCAAACAGCGCGACAGTAGAGAACTTATTAGAAATAGCTGAATTTATAAACGAAACAGGCGCAATTGACTGGCCTAACCATTTAAAAACCGGCGGGAAAGAGTTGTATTTAGCAGCAGCCGCCAAAGATTTATATATTGAAATTGGAATACAAAACATAAATAAAAAGTATTTAGAATTAATTAGCGAAGCGGCTGGCGAGATAAATTTGCAGATAGAATTATATAAAACCCAAGCTGAAGAAATACTATTTTTTATAAAAAGTTTTAGCTAAATAAAAAGGCCCTAACCAAAGGGCCTTATTTTTTTTAAATTTTACGAAGTATTATATCATCTATTCTTAACTTTTCTAATATCTGGTCTACAAATTCAAAGCCATTTTTATATAAGATTTGTTTTCTTATTTCTAGTTCTTCTGGTGTTTCGCTTTTCGGTTTATATAGATATAAGTTCATTTCTATTATTACCACATCTCTTACACATAACCCGCCTAATTGTTTACATGGCTTTTCTTTAAATACTAACCATGGTACATATTGACCATTAAAAATATCTTTGACCGATTCCAATAGTCTTCCTTTTAACCGAGCCAAATAAACGGACTTAAAATCATGATACTTTGGTTCATATATAGTTTCTTCAATTTTCCATGTTTGTTCCAGTTTCATTTTAACTCTTCCCTTCTACTTTTAAAACCTTAGTGCCTGTTGTCTCCCCTACCTTTTTACAATAGGGACACTCAACATCTAAGCTTTTACGATTCTCCCTTATTTCAAGTAATACATTAAAGTCCCTCCTGCAAAAAATACATGTTTCTTTTTTAACCAGCGAAGACATTATATAAACACATCCTTTTCAATTGGCACCCCGTCAATTTCTAATATTTTAATGTGAGATTCGGTTATTTCGATTTTCATTTCTATTTCATATCCAACGTATAAAAGGTCTTCCCTTTTTATTCCTTGAGCCACCGCCAGTTCGGATAATTCTGAGTTTTCATCTTTGTCCCGATGGAGATATATTGTTGTAATTAATTTATTCATCTATTCTCCTCCAGTTCCAAACATCTCATTAGAAATTATTTCTAGTTTTTTTAAAATTGAATCAGGTGTTAACCCGCCGCCGTTTATCTCATCGCCCTTAAATACAAATGTACTTGTTGTTAATATTGCCAAAGCAGCTAACAAATATTTCCCTTCCTTGGTGGTAGTATTTATATTTTTTATAGTATTCTCTTCCTTCTCGGGCCCTGCACTAAAATTATAAAAATCATAACTCATTATAAAACCTCCTCTTTTTTTCAATTAGGACAAATCATCAGCGATACTTTTTAAACCTTCGTTATTTTTTATTTTAACCATTTCTCTTATAATTTTAATATCATCAAATCTAATGTCTGGATATTCCTTTCTAACATTCTTGACTGCTTTTAAATATATCCTTTTTGTATTTTTGCATTCAGTTTCATTTAAACTTCTATTTGTAAAGCTATAAACGCCTCTTTTATTAGTTAAACAATAATATATTATATTAGCCGAGCATCCAAGTTGAGTAGGCAGGCCCTTATAAATAATCGGGTCTCCTCGCCTGTACCTTTTTTTATTTGCATTTGTCAATATAATCTCTTCCCTTCCCTAGTTTTCAATATAATGTTTTTTACATTTTGCAATTTTAACTGGCACATATTACACCAGTCGTTATTTGTGACACAATTACAAATTTTGCATTTATTTTTTTTATTGTATTCCCCGCTTAAGAAGTCCTTCAATTGCCTTTCGGTGTATTGATAGCTTTTGCCAGTTAAATATAAACTAACGAATCGCTGGCCCTTATGTGTGGAATATTTAAGTATCTTTCCGTTCTTTTTATTTGTTACCGTTCCATCTTCAGCTATGTCATACAAATCTTTCAGAGAATTCAATAAATAGAATTTTTTAATATTCATAATCCTTTTCCCCTAGTTTTTAACCATCTTCATACTTTATCCCAGCAGCCTTTTCAACAGATGACTCACAATATCCATCATCCATATCTCTTGCTTCAAACATTTTTATTAGTTCCAAGGCTATCTCTTTTCTTTCTTTTTTTGGAATATACTTTACAAACAGGTTCCAAATATTATCGCAAAAATTAATCGCACACCAACCCATAATTATTCCCTCCTTTCAAGTTTAAATATTTCAAAAAAAATAAGGTCTTTTATTGATGTTGTTAATCCTAATCCAAAGGCAATCATTCCAATTAAAAAGAATTGCCAGCAGCCCAGCTCCATAGCTTTTAAAATACCTATCATAAATCCAAGACAATATATAATAATTCTTATAATAAAGCCTATAAAAAAAGAGCTGCCTGCAATAAAACTCATTACTTCTTTTTGCTTGCTTTTATCGAAAGTACCACTCCAATTATCCCTATTATTATCACAGCTATATTTATATAATTTAACATGGTCTTTCATCACCTTTCCCCTTAACTTTGTTCAATGATTGTGTCAAAAATACAATTGATAATTTCGGCAATCTCTGCCTCGTTATCATTATCAAACTTTAATCCTGCCTGTTCGAATGTAGTTCTAAAATAATGGGTTAATAGCATTATGGCTCGAGCTTTATTTTTGTTAATCATAATTCTTTTATCCTTTCATTCTTTGTTTTTAGTTGAGTTAATTCTGCTTCTAATTGGCTATTTATTACCTCCAGGATATCTTTAATTTCACTTAATCGAGCCTGGTCTTCATCTGATACTGGTTCCCCTTTTGAAAATATTTTTGCTTTCTCAAGGCATAAAGATGCTTTTGTATTAATCATTCTTATAATTTCACCTGCGTCCATTGTAAACTCCCTTTCTTTTTCTATTCTAATCTAGTCGGCAGCGTTATCCGTGAAGGCCCAAATTAGGGCCACAGCCCATCCAATAAGCGTCCAGCCTAATAATAGGTTCACAAGTATTATCGGGCTTTTATTGGCATGCTTCCTAATTAAGGCGACAATTGTTGGTAAACAATATAATCCAAGGCCAAAAACTATGGGGATTAATGTTGCTAAGGCTCCAAATAGACCTAACAATAAAATGACTATAACGGCAAAAATTCCGGCAATCAAGTCGTCTAAATACCCCATAAATCCTAATACTATTAAGGTTAATAATATACTTCCCACACTTATTGATAAAACTTTATTATCTTTGATATTTTTTATTAGATTAAAATTTTTAATATCCATGCCTATCATTTCCCGCCTCCTATCTCCCTTTTAATTAAATCTTAGTTCCTTAATACAGATTTACGTTGACTGCTGCAGGCTGCAACTACAAATTATTTAAGGAACTAAGAAGGTTTTAATTAATTGTTCTTAATATCTTTAGCTTTAAACCTTACTAACTTAAATAACATTATCCCTACTACTACACAAAACAATCCCAGGGCAATACTCTGGTGCCCAGTTAATCCAAATGCTCCACTTGCAATCATGCCAGTCTGAGGTAAAACCATTCCACTATTATTATACATTTTCAAATCCTCCATTTAATTTTATTTTATTTTATTTAAAAAGGTAATAAATTACCATTTTGTCTCGATTTTTAAAAAGTGTCTTGCATATGCATTTATCATCACCGTTGTTTGAAACCAACTTATAAAGATATCCGGTATTAAAATAACTGCAAAAATAAACGTTTTAAGGCTTTTGTGCGATACATACTTATATCTAACTATTGCATTTATTGTGCTTATTCCTAGTATTATAACAAGCCCAAATCCAAGCGGATTATATTTGTTTATAATGCTGTTTATTATTAAAAAGAATTGTAAAGTAAATAATATTACAAACAATACATGGCCGAGCATATCTCGGGCAGTGTGTTTATTAAAACTATATTTAGACAAAGCGTTCAATCCGCCTGTCATCCATCTAACTCTCTGAACCCAATAATCTTTTACAGTTAAAGGCACATCTGTATAGGCTTTTATTCTCAGGCTATTTCCTATTTTATAGCCAGTTTGATTAACTGCTAAAGTTAATTCATAATCTTCTGTTATACAATCCTCGTCGTAAAGATATCCCCTTTGTAAGATTTTGCTTAAAACTTTTTTTCTATACATTGAAAACATCCCGTGGGCAACCATGCAAAAATCAAGTGTCTCGGTTCGGTCTGTATCAAACCTTCCATATTCAATATTTTGAATATTCCAAATGAATCCATGTTCTTTTATAACTCCAGCCTTAGAGCAAACAACTCCGTGCTGTTCATTTTTCTTTAAGTATCGAACGCCTTCTTCTATTGCCTTATGATGTAGTATTGTGTCGGCATCCATAACAAGAATGTATTTTCTCATATTTTTAAAATAACAATTGAATAATTGATTCAAGGCTCCCGCCTTTTTCTTTTCATTCTTTACGCTTTTAAATATCTTAACTGCGTAATTATCCCCAAAATTATTATTTAAAATAGACTCGGTCTGGTCAGTGCAATTATCCAAACAAACAATTATCTCTGTGTCCCAATAGCTTTGATTTAACAAACTCTCAATTGCTTGCTTTATAATCTTTTCCTCGTTATGCGCTGGTAAAATAATGGTTACTCCCATAATAAAAACCTCCTACAAAAATTTTTAAAATATATCCTCTTCGGCTAAAATATCTTTTATTTTAGCCTCTTCCCTTTCTATAAACTGGAGAGTTCTTTTTTTATCCTCCTCTGTTATATAGCTACTATCTAGGGTAATTTTATTTATAGTTTCTTCGGGCTCTTCAATTACATACTTAGAACAAAGGTCAGCCATTCGTTCTTGCAACCAAACAACCGACTGCTCGTCATCAACACAAACATGTTTTTCTAATCTAATTAATAGACTTTGAATAGTTCTGATTTCCTTTTGTATTAAAAGTTTAATTTCATCCTGCATGTTTTATCCTCCAATCTCTTACTATATACATATTAATACAAGTTTGATACAAAGTCAACTACTTTTTAAATGTATTTGACTATTTTTTTTATTATATCTAATAGCTTTTATTTTAAACAAAAAGGCCTTTTAAAAGGCCCATTTTATTTAAGTATAATTTACTTGTAAAATTGGCTGGTTAAATTGCCCGGTTAACCCTGGTTAATATTTAGGCCTTTACTTGTTATTTCAACCTCCTCTAGGAATAGTCTAATATCATCCAACAAACATGAGCCGTCGCATTCTGCGCCGTCATAAACAACCAGCGCAGATAACATATCAATAACATAACTAGACCTCTCCTGCTGTGCCAGCAACCTAACAACAGCTTTTAATAATATTATTTCTCTTTTCTCCAATTTAAAAACCTCCTTAATATGTTTTTTCATGTATTTCAAGGTATAAGGCAGTTTCATTTGCTTGCTTTAAAACTCCCAGAACCAATGATGTGCTTATAAAGTTTTTAGAATATTTATTTATAAAAACGTAAAATCTCTCATCAAATGTAAAGTTGTCCGGGTTATTAACGAGGCTTAAAAATAGGTTTCTAGTACTTTGTTTAATGGCTTTTATATCTTCTTTTTTTATTAAGTTATTCTCAATTAAAAAGGCATTGTAATTGTTTAGCCAGGTTGTTATGTTTGCAGCTGTTACCTTTGAACTAATTTTATTTTTTAACATAATAATTCCTCCAACTTTTATTTTATTAAGGGGAGCCGTCTCCCCTAATTTTATTTTTGTATTGTGTAATTTTTGCCGCAGTTGCTGCATTTTGCTATTCCGTTCCCATCTTCGTCAAACCCTATAATTTTGTTGTTTGTTTTCGATTCGCCGCAGTATGGGCAGTCGTTCTTGTCTTTCTTTTTAGCCAATTCGTCCACCTCCCTCCGTTCTTTACTATACTCATATTATACCATGAAGGTATTACTTAGTCAATACTTTTTATAAAAATAATTTAAATTATTTGATTTAGTATTACTTATATAGTATAATATGAGTAATAAGTTAATGGAGGGATTTTTATGGAAGATGTAAAATATAACGAGAATGGCGACGAGATTAGAGTTCCAAAAAGTTTAAAAATCGAGCTTTCAATTTACAAAAAAGCTCAAAAAATAGTGAAAGAAAAAACCGGTTTAGCTATGGGTGCATGGCTAAGAATGAAGATGTTGGAATACATACAAGAGAACGAAGGGCCTAATTTTTAGGCCTTATTCTTTTAAATCAATTATTTTATTATCAATGGAATCCTTCAGCAGGTATTTTTTTATATATCTCTTGAAGGTTTCCAAGATATATATTGCAACCTTGTCTCTTTGGCAAAAAACCAAATAGATATTATATTTTTCTTTCCAGCTTTTTAGGGAACCAATAAGGGAATTTGGATGCATTTTGCTCCTATAATTATGATTGATAATATCTTGCATTGTTGCGTTTTCAATTAAAAGGAACATGAAGGTTTTCTTAAGGTCAGCCCTTATAAATTCCCGCTCGAATCTTTCCCTTGTCTTTGTAAAGTTTAAACACAATTCATCCAAAGAGGCCTTTCTTTCAATTACTATTTCATACTCCAGATTTATCCCATCCAAAGTAAAGCTATAATCTCCGGTTAATAGTTTTTGCTCCTTATATTTTATATTTTTTTCATCCCAGACCTTTGTTATGTGTTCTTTCTTTTTTTCTCTCGTATCGCAAAGAATAACCATATTTTTTTCTATACTATACCCTTCCATGTTATTCCTTTCTTTATAGCCCATATAGCATAATAAGAAACGTTATATTTCCAGGCTATATCTTTTATTTTTAGATTATTGTTAATCAGTAAATTTATTTCAATTACATCTTTTTTAGTAAGTTTTGAGTTTCCATTATTTTCATAGTCAGATTTGGGCATTATTCTCAGGTTAGTGAAGCAGATATATATCCGTTAGAATTTTTTATTTTTGCTAATTCCTTGCATATTCCCATCCTCCTATACGAAAGACTTTTAACGTTTCCATAGTTGCTTATCTGATAGAGTCCTTCATATTCCTTAATATCTCTCCATTTTTCTTCAAATCCTTTATACATTTTAATCTTCCTTAAAATTATTTTTAATATTTTCAACAGATTTAAAATCAAGCTCTGGGTGCTTAAGATTTAATCTTTTAGCAAAATCAACTATATCGCTAAAAGCCTCCCGAACCTGTGCTTCGGTTTTTATAGGAATAAAAATAAAAGCAGTTCCCATTCTGTTTGGCCCGCATGCTTTTACACACATTTGAGCCTTCTGGAATTTTTCAAGAAATATTAATAACTTAATTAAGTTATACCTGTAGGTTTCTTTCTTTTTGAATTCCAAGGTTAAAAAACTAAAATTTTCTTTATACTTTATAAGTTCACCCAAATTTTTTCTACAATCTTTTTTAGTGTTATAATTATTCATATCCATAAAGCTTTTCTCCAGTCTTTTAATTTCAGCAGGCTTAATTAAGGCCTGCTGAAATTAATTAATGTTTTGTTTTTATCCTAATTTTTTTAATTTTTCAAGTCTCCGCTCTCTTGCTTTGGTTAATTTATCTAATTGAGCGGCTTTTTTTGCTTCTAATTTCTTCTCTCTTTTTTCTTTCAATTCATCTGTTTGCTGTATTGCTTTTTTTATCTCTTTTTCATCTGTTAATTTATCGTATATCTTATTAATTGTCTTTGCTCTGTCATCTTTGATTTTTTCATATGCTGCTCTATACTCTTTTATTATCAATTCTTTATACCAGCCAACACTTGATTCAAGGCTTTTCCCTGATTCATTTAATGCAGTTTCAATTGCATATTCTGATGCATCCCAGAACGCATTAAACAATTCTTCGACAGAACCTAATATTTTATCTAACCAGTCTGCAAAATAATCTCCCATTTTAATCATTTCCCCTCTTCATATAATTGTTTTAAACTTATGCCAAATAAATCTGCGATTTTTTTTGCAGTTTGATATTTTAGTGTCTTTTGATTTAATTCATATAATCTAATTAAATTTGTTGATATTTTTGCTTTTTCGGCCAGTTCTTCCTGAGTCCAACCATTATAAACTCGCCAGTTTCTTATAAGATTTTTCTTTTTATTATCAGTAAATAACATAATAACTCCCCTTTTTTTTAATAATATTTCATTCTTTTATCGGTCATATCGTCAAAAGCTTTTTGCTGGAGCTCTTGAGCCTCATTAAAAGTAACTGGATGCGAAAAGTAAATAATATCGCTCCCTATCATCCACTTTTTCCTTTTTACTTCTTGATTCCTTTTATTTAGCCCGTAACAGCCTCTATTAGAACACCTTTTGTCAACAATAAGCGAGCCACACTTTTCGCAATAATCCATAATTACTCCTCCTTCAAATTATACTTTTCAAATACTATTTTATTTCCATCTATGTAGACTTTTAGGATATCTTTATGTTCGATTCCTAACAGCTTCATAAATTTTTTAGGGAGACCAACGCCGCAGCTGGTCTTCCCTACTTTCACGACTTTTCTAATTTCCAACTTTAGAATCTCCCTCCATTTTACTATCTTCTTTTTTACCGGCAGGCTGTGCGTGTTTAGCGTCCTCAATTGGCAGACCTTCTGGGACAGCAGGTTCTTCTTTCAACTTTTTATCAGATTCTTTTTTTAAATGAGCCTTTAGTTTATTTTCAGCTAATTTTTTTACATAATCTAATACAGTTTTAAATTTATCCTTTGGAATCTCACGTTTTGATGTGCTTTCTAATATTTTCCCTTGAACCAACGATTCCATTGCAAATTTAAGTAAGTCTTCCGGATTATATCCTGCAGTTTTAGAATTCCCAGCAGCCGTGATACAAAGCTGGGCGATTTGATTTTGTTCAATAGTTGTCTTTACAGGCTCCGATTTTTGTTTAGATGGCTGCTTAGGCGAATCAGTGTCTGGCGTCACATCAATTGCATCCGATGGAATACCAACTTCATCCTCTGTATAACACCCGCCAACATCCTCTGGGAAGACATTCCGGATTGTTGCTACAATTGCACATTTTGTTAACATAACGCCAGGCATTATTCCCCAATTGCCCATCGGCACAATTTGACCAGCCTTATTTTTATGTGTTCTCAGGTAGTCTCTAAGGTTAATCGTCCATTTATATGGATTTACCCAACCCCTCCTGCGGATAATACAATATGCTCCAACCAGCTCTTCATCCTTTAAAAAGAAAGAACCTTCCCTTTCAATTATCTTTGAGTTTTCTTTATCCCATGCAATAATTCCAGCCTCCCAACCTTCACAGGCCGGATTGTTATGAAGCCTTTTTATCATGGCATCCTTCCCTACAAGTATCTGAGCAGTATCGTTAAACTTAACAATATATGCCTCCTTTAGAAAGGGATTCAAGTTTCTATATTTACATAACATCATAAAGTTGTATATTTCGCTGTCCGTGATGTTATTACCTATTGCCAGGGTTTCCCTAACAATTTGATTCGACAAAACGATGTCTCCGTTGTCTGTTTGTACTTTTATAACCTCGTTTTTATAATCTGGCATTATATAACCTCCTTAATATAAGGGCTTTTACCCTATTGAAACGCCCGGCCTCGAACCGGGTTAAGAACCACCGTTCACGTCTCACCTTCTTATATTATAGTTCTTCCTACAAAAGAAGTCAACCACTTTTTAAATGTATTTGACTATTTTAAAAACTTGATGTATAATAAGAATAAATTAATCGGTTAATAAAAACATTCAGGAGAGGGTGGTCCAGCATGGATAATAAAGTAAGTATGAATGTAAAAATAGACAGAGATATTTACCTGCAGGTAAAAGCAATAAATAAGATTGAAGCAGACCTACCTATTAGTAAGATAATAGAGGACGCGCTAAAAGTTTATATCAGAGGGTATAATTATCCCTTTGAAAAATTGGAAAACATAATTTTTCATCCTATTGATAAATTATGTCCTATTTGCAAAAAACAAATTATATTAACAGAAGGAAACTTTGCATGCTCTGATATTAATTGTAAATTAGGGCATGGAGTTAAAGAATATATGAAGGGAGTTGTTTTATAATTGTATATTATTAACGAAGAGGAGCAGACTAGTTTTAAAATCGTATCGTTTCGAATTGAAGAATCTGAGGGGAAAAAGTTTTTAGCTTTTTACAGTCCATGTTTTCTATATAGCCCTTCAGTTGTAAACTGTAACAGAATAACAAAAGAAGTCCCTAATGACTTTAATTTTACAGCATTTTGCCTTGATTATTATAACTGTAAAGAGACCCATAATATAATGTATTTACATCGTTTGGATTCTTTGATTCTTGACCATTGTAAGTAGAAGATATATATATAAAAGGAGAATTGTATATGTTTAAAATTTATGCAAAACTAAACGGAAATAGTAAAACATTTTTAAGCCTTAAGGATTTACGAGCAGATGTATACTCCTATGGGGACACACTTTATTCTTTAACTTTAGCGGTTCAGGACGGCGATAAGTATTACCAGCTTAGTCTTCTAAATGCAGCAAATTACATAATATCGGGCAATTTGCCCGATAATACTTTTAAAAAAAAATTAAAGGATGGTAAATAGAAATGAATAAATATGAATTTTTAAGTTTTGTTTTAGCGAATTCGGCGATTGTTGTAATTGGGAGCATTGTGTTCCTAATTGCTTTTATATTCTTTTTAACCGTAAAAACTCGAAAGATAATTGAAAGACTGGACGACTGTTCAAAGATGGTTAATTGCCATCAAATTGCCCTACAAAGCTTTGAACAGTCATCTTATACAATAGATAAGCATAATAAGGCAACATTGGAATTTTTAAAAGAAATAAGAAAAATATTAATTGCCCATAAAGGGGAGGCCTTTGATACTCAACTATTAAAAGTAATTGATGAAGAGATGCAATCTCAATTAAATATAAACAAATATAATAATGTCAGCAACTTCGAACCCAACAAAGAGACATCTTTCTTTAACCCAAAACAAAAAAGAATAGTTCCAAAACAGACAGATGAAAGGACAGAGGTTATTTATGATGAGCCTTTTATTGAAAAACCAAAAATAAAAATAAATGCAAGACAACCAAACATATTCCAAAATGCCGCTGATAAAATAATAGAAGGATTCAATAATGTTTTGCTATTTAAGGAATCTAAACCTGTGGATAACTCTGTTGATAATGTGGATAACCAGGGCCAAAATAAGCTGCCAGAAAAAGATATTTATTGCATAGGAAAACCTCCAAAGGAAATAAAAGGGCTTCCAAAGGCAGCAATGAAAGAAGAACAGTTTTTTTTAAAAGATTTAAAGGGCTGGAAAAACAATTAAAATAACTTAAAAGGAGAATAGAATTATGGATAATATAATAGACAAGATTAAAAACGGTGTAGAATTAACCTCAGACGAAGTAGAAAAAACAATATGGAGCTTCGACCAGGTTAAAACAATAGTAGGAGAAAGCAGGCGTTGGAGCCAAAGCTGTGAAGTAATTTTAAAGATAGATGGCAAATTATATTCAGTTGAATACGACAAAGGATTGACTGAGAACCAAGAAAATGAATATTTTCCGCAGATAGCCGTTGAAGTTGAGGAAATTGAAGAAACTATAAAAGTAAAAAAGTTTATAGATGTCAGCCAAATAAAAAAGCTGGCTGATAGGGATTTTTTAATTGAAAAAAGAATCCAAGAATTTAAAGCACTTGAAGAAAGTAATAGAAGATTGATTCACATTGCTGAAGCAATGAGGGACGAATATGTTCAAAAAATACAACAATATAATCAAAATATAAAAGCTGCCGAAGAGGATTTGTTAGGTTATATCAGGCCTCAAATAAGAATTGACGAGTGTACAAAAGCAAAAACAGAATATAGTCTTAAATTTCCTTCAGCTAAAATCAGCTTTAGCCGGGAAGTTCCTTTTTTAATTAAACCTGAAGACATTGATAAAGTACCTGATAAATATATAAAAACCAAAAAAGAAGTTGACTGGGAAAACTATAAAAAAACATTATTAATCCATAATAATAATGCAATTGATAAAGAGACGGGCGAAGTTAAGCCTGTCCAAATAGGAACCAAAGCTGGCGGCGTTCTTAAGATAAAAATATTATAGGGCAGGTGTTTTAAGTTGGTTAAGTATGTATATTGTGTTGTCTGTAATAAACAATTGTTACAGGAAGACCATAAAAACGAATTAATAACTAAAATTTTATGTAAGAAATGCAAAAAAAACAAAAAGGAGAGTGTAATTAAATGTCAAGAATATTATTAAATGGTGCGGGCCATGGCGGGAAAGACGTGGGCGCAATAGCCTGCGACAAGAGTTATGAAAAGACCTACAATTTAAAATTATGCAAAGCTGTTCATGAGAGAGTTTCCCCTTATTTAGGAACCAATGCACGAATCTTAAGAACCGGAGATACTTTTATAGAGATATCTGACAGGTGTAAAATAGCCGACAAGATGGCTCCAGTTTATTGGTTCGAATGGCATCACAACGCTTTTAATAAAAAAGCGAGAGGGATTGAAATCCTTACAAGTAATTTTACAGCACAGAAAAATAAAGACTTTGCAAGTTATTTGTGTAAAGGATATTCAAAATTAATGGGCATTCCAAACAGGGGAGCTCAAGTTAAATTAAATTCAGCAGGTAGAGACCATTATGGAGTTCATAGATTATCCGGGAAAGATACAACGGTTTTTATCGTTGAACCATTGTTTATTGATAATCCAGAAGACTTTGAGATATTAACAGATGCCAACTATATTGACAAGACTGCCGATTTTTTCGCTTATAATATTTTGCAAGGGTTATTTGGTATTGAGATGAAAAAAGACCCGACAAAGAGCGATTATATTTGGCAGGTGCAGACGGGTGCATTTGGGATAGAAGCCAATGCAAAAAAACAAGCAGCTGATTTAACTAAATTAGGTTACAAACCTATAATTAAAAAAGTTAAAAATACTTAAGACATAAAAAAAATAAGGCACCATGCTGTCCGTTGGGTGCCTTATTTTTGTTTCAATAGCTAAGACCGTTTGATATATTGGTTTTGATATACTTATTATAACATAAAAAAAATATCTTTAGGTTTCTTTTTTATAAAAAAACTTATTAAAGATATTTTTATTTTTCTTATTTAGTAGATTTCATTGCCCACATATTTATAACTAAAAAACAACAAGAACTGCCAATTGTCAATGTTAAATTATCAAGTAATACCCCAAAAATAAGGCCTAACCCTGTAAATAGTATTGTTAACTTAAGGATAACTTCATCCACTATTCGGTCATACTTCTTTTTTGTTTCATCCAACTCAATCATAATAACTCCCTTCTTTCTCTCAATTAAAATAAATCCTTAAGATGTTTCCCTTAATCGATTTTTAATCAATTCCTTCCTAGCATATTTTTTGATTTTATCAATATTCTTATTAATATATTCTAGGCTAACCTCCTGCTGAACCACATCAACACCAGATATAAAACAAAACAATTCATACTTAGAGACTGCATATCCTTTTAATTTCCCTTCATAAATTCCATATAATTTGAAATATGTTGTTTTCATTCCGGTTCGCTGTGTTGGCTTTAAAAATTTGCTACCCTTAAATACATCAAGGCCCAGTTTCCCATTATCAAATCTTAATTTAATTTGATATTTGCTGGGAATAGCTTGTTTTAATGCTTCATATTTTTCAATATTCATTTTAAATTTCCTCCCTATATAAAAAGAAGTCCCATAAATCCAAATTTCGCAGCTCGGATTTACAAGACTTCTATACAACTATGATTATATAGTTTGGTTCGGCTGCGATTCAAACCAAACTATACAAAGCAACTTCTTTTTTCAATGTCCATTTCTTTAGGTAATACAAAGATTGTATAAATACAATGTCCCCTCACGAGACCTTAAATATTACCTAAAGAGATTATAACACAATAAAATTAAAAAGCAAGCAGTTAAAGAAAAACATCTTAAGTTTTCCTTTAACCGTTGCTTTTTACTTAACCATAGATGGCCTTCAATATGGTGGTTATTGCCACGGTGGAACCTGTTAGTGTTGCGGTTATAACCCCGCCGACAGCAATTATCTTTTTATAAGACCACTCATGTTTGACGACCTCTAATTCGGTTAATTTCGTACATCCCTCTCGAGCCTCCTTACAATCGTTTTTTTTAACCATGTCCTCTTTTATTCCTTTAACAACATTCTCGATGTTATCAAACTTGGAATTCATTTCAACTCTTAAATTTTTCAGGTCTTCCTTCATATCTGTTTTCATTTCTTTCATATTCTCAAGAATTAAATTTAATATTTTTTCTTCAGCCATTTTTATTCATCCCTTCTTATTTTTCACAAAATACCTCTGTAACTAAAACATATGAAGTATCATCAACGATTGTTTCGTTGCCCGCCCCCGCGGTGGTTGTATACTGTGCTGCTCTTAAATTAATATAAGCTCCGGCCTGGGTTGTCTTTACTATAAAATCCTCTTTTATAGCGACATATGTTGTAGATGCAGATATTTCATAACGCACAGCTGTTGCGAGGGCATGAGCTGAACATCTATTTTTAGTAGTGTTTGGCTGTGAAGTCGCTGCTGTTGTTTCGCTTCCTACACAGTTTTTTAAACCTAATAAAGAGACTCCACTTGAAGCCCAATCAGTTTTTAAATCTGCTAACTCTGAGCCAGAGTTATGTGCATTTATAATCGCTTCAACTTTATAAATTCTATTTGGCTTTAATCTTATTAGAAAATCAGCAATAGCTGTCATCGTATTATTTGCATAAGTCTGGTCTGCGGACAGCCTTATAAGCCTCGGGCCTTTTGCCTCTTCATTGTAAATATTTAAATTACCGACATTGTTAGCAACAGCAAAATCAGTTACGAGACCCCACGCGCTGGTTCCTTGGGTTCCTAAATATAGACATCCTTCATCGGCTATACTTGTCTCGTATTCAAGTATTTTTATGGTCTCTCCATTTTTTGATAAAATAGCCCTTACAACATCGCCATCCTTTTCAAAGCCTATTAAAACCCTTTCATTTAAAAGCAAACTATTTGTTAATGCAATACTTGTCGGTGTAGCCGCGCCACCTTCAACAGCATTTAAATAAAAAGTATTTGCATTAACATAACATTCAATATAATTAGTTGCATCTACCATCCAAACTATAGAATTCGTATATCCAGCGAGCTTTGAATATATTTCAAATTTACCTTGAAAAGATAAAACCGAACAATAAATATGGAGGCCCGCATACAAATCGGCCGGAACCAACTTCATTGTTCCCAACTTATTAATTTTCTCATCATAAATAATTGAAAATAAGTCATAATATACACTAAACTTGCTTATCCAACCAGTAGCAGCTCCAAAATACTCTTGGAATGCATTTGTATATGTAGCAAAATCAGGGTCGGCTCTTATCATTTGAAGATATTGCAATGTAAAATATTGATTTTGAGCGTTTATTGTTGAATAACTATCAACCCTTAAATAAGTAATGTTATTCCAAGCCGGAGCTCCAGTTGTTGTCATAACACTCTTTCTAATCCATCTTACATTCCATCCATTCGAAAAGCCTGCTGGATTCCAAGCATAATTATAATTATGTGCATTAGAAGTTCCTAGCTTTATCTGAAATAAAGTATATTTAGTTATATCAGTAACATAAAATAAAACCATAATTAAATCTGCTGTTGTAGAAGCAGACCCATCATGAAATTTTGTTAAATCAAGGGCGGTTATATTTCGCGACATTCCAACCCAAGATGCTACATTATCACTCTCAAGTAATTTGACAGCATTTGATCCAATAACATTATTAGTTGTGTCGTCTGATAAAGTAGAAGACGCGTCTGCTGTCCACTCGGATGCTGCAGAGAAATTTTCAATTTCATTTATGTTTCTCTGCCAAAAATAAGTCATAATTTTTTCAAAGTTTACAGTTTGAGACTTCCTGTTTTCCTCATCGGCAATATCAATCCAATCCTCTATGTCGTTTAGGGCATCTTGGTCAATGGCCGGAGGCGTTGTATTTATAAAAGTAATAGGAGTCCAATTTCCAAAAATAGCCATTAAATATCAACCTCCTCTTTTGGAATAACAACCTTATCAGTCTCTATTGGGTTTAAAATAGCTCTATCTTCGGAATGTGAACATCTTTTTAAATTACTACTCCTTGGAACATCTATCTCCAAAACTAACAATTTTTTACCATTGCTTATTATTTCTTCTTGAGTGAAATTAAGTTTGTCCCCGAATTGGTCTAGAAAAAACTTACAAAATTCTGGGTAAACTTTTTCAAATACAGGTTTATCCTTAACCGAAGATTCAACAGTTACTTCAACTTTCTTTTTTTCTGCCTCAATATCAAAAGCAACTTTATATCTTTTCATTTATTTATTACCCCCTTTCTAATGTAATAGTCCATGTTATTTGTATTTGTTCAAAAGTGTCTTTAACCTCATCAACAACAACCCTCGATATTAAAAGCCCAGTATTTAAATGATTTCCAATTGCCAGCGGATTGTAATCATAAGAGCCAGAGCCTCCAAAAAGACCCACCTCTTTTATCGTACAGGCTGCTCCCATATGGGCCGGCTCTAAGTCGGTCATTACAGCTCTTATTTGGACGACTCCAACATTTGTTCTTCTTTTACTTAATATTTGTATTCTATAATATTCGTTAACCAGAGTTCCCATATCATCGGTATTTGGCGTGTCATCATCTCCAAAGGCAATATGCATAAAAAGCATGTTGCTGTTTGCTACTGAATAAAAACTTTTTATTAATTCATCTAAGGCATCATCCATTATGTTGTTCTTCTTTATAGTCTTTGAGACACATTTTCCATCTTTAAATTTTTTAATTTCTACAAGTCCACTCATTTTAAATTTAGTTTCCAAGTTGTCACCTCCTTAATTAGAATAATTGTTAGATGATACTTGAGTCCCCGGATATAAGTCGACTGCTGGATATAAATCGACCGCCGGATATAAAGAATCAATTCTTAAGATGTTTAAAACTTCCGAATAATCAACAGCCTCAGATTCTATAATTTGAATACTAATTGTTAAATCAGTTCTTATTTCAAAATAGTTTTCTGTAGATAACATCTTTTTAAAAAATGCTATCCAGCCACCAACTGGCTCTCCATCAATTAATTCAATAGCTCTTAATAATTTTGGTGTTCCTATATCCCTAATTGAAACACTCCAAACTAAATATCCAGCTCCTTCAGATGTTAAACTATTTATATTATAACTTGGGAATATAACATCTCTAATTTCTCCAGTTTTATAATTATCAAAACTGCTAAAGCTTATCTTTTTAGCAATTCTGGCATATCTTTGTAAAAGAGCATCGCCTTTTTCCTCAGCCAGAATTTCGCCGTATAAATCCGAGCCAGACATAACGTCCGTATAAATTCCGCTTCCACCCTCAACTAATTTTCTATTCGCAATTTCTGCAGCATCTGTCCTAATTATATCAAATTCTAAAATTGGAATATATTCAATAACTAAATATAGGTTTATGGCAATAGGAGCCTCTGCTCCATCATGATAAACAGTTTTTTGATTTTTGTTCCAATACCAGGCATAGGTTCCCGCCTCGTCAAGTCCATAAATACCTATTGTGGCCGGGTCAACCTCCTCAGCTGGCAATGGATGGCTCTTGTTGGCCCATGTTGTTATGAATAAACGTGGCTTATATTGTATCTCATATAAAACTTGATAAACCATATTTACTCCATCGGGATAAGGTTGTGATATCTCTAATAAGGCCTCTACTTCACATTTAACTTCTTTTAATATTTGAACATTCCTATAATCAGACCTATCTAATTTTACATTTATTGAATGAGCCAATTGCCCACGGGTTTCAACAATCGCTGCCGCAACATTAGAACTCCCATCATTAAAATAAAACTTCTTATCGGGAGTTATTTTCCATGTCCAATTAAGGAGAGCCGATAATTCGTTAAAAATTTGTGTGCAGAATACATATGGACAAACTATTTGAACCTCTTTGGTCGTTGATTGAATTGAAGTTGAATCATACCAAATACCATCTTCAGTCAGATAATCGTCTATAATTAACTTTACTAATTCATCAATGTTAATTTTTGGATAGCTTTGATTAACAGCTATCCGGTCGCATATTGCATGATGGTCTATACAAACTATTGCATTCCTAAAAATAAGACGGTTTACATTGCTTGTTTCGGGTTCATCAACCTGGCCCGCGAATATCAACTCCCATGAATTAATATTATCAAAGGGCCCATCAATATATTCCCATATTTGAACAGGTCTTCCTATTATTTGGTTAAAATGGAATCCAACAGGTATTCTATCAAGGAGAATAAAAGAGGCCACACTTCTTTCGCTCATTGTTGTATTTATATTTAAGGTTTTAGTTTTTACAACAACTCCATCTGGGAATCCAAAATTATTATTTTCATTGGTAGGTAAATTATTATCAATTGTTACTCTAAAACTCATATAAATTTACCTCCATATCTTTTTATTGTTGTTCTCATTTCTTGCATAAATGCAGGGACATCTTCAACACCATAAAAATTCATAGGCCCAGTTATATTAATAGCATTTGCTGCCGTTCCAAAGGACGCGGCCCTATCAAATGAAGGAGTTTGAGATAAATTATTCATTATCTTTTCTCCTAATTTCAAACTAGGTAAATCCAATTTACTTGTTGCATTCATTAAAGATTTATTTATTGAACTAAAAAAATCAATTTTATCAAGGTCTTTCAATGGGCCGTCTTTAGCTGGCGAGAACGGAAAAAAATCTCTTATTCTTGTCGCTAATTCCCTGACAACTTTTGTCACATCACTGTACTTGCTTTTTATTCCACTAATTAAGCTATTTACAATTTTTTGACCTGACTCTCTTAAGTTCACCTCGCCTATTCCTTTTATCATCCTTTTTACTAGTTCTCTACCTGCCGCCAGCAAAGCAACTCCCGCGAACATTATGGCAGCGCCAGCAACATCAATAATTAATTTACCTAACTTATCGATGAAATCGCCTTTCTTGTCCTTAGTTCCGTCGCTTACTTTTTTAATCATATTTTGGCCTGCATTTCTAACTTCTGGTTTACTTGCTAATCCATTAAACCATGCTCTTATAGCTGACCACCATTCTTCAAGTTTTCCCTGTATTTTATTTTTAGTTTCTTCAAACCATTTTTTCATGTTGCTCCACCAGCTCTCAAGGAATCCTGTAATTTTTCCCGGTGCCTCTTGGAACCATATCTTTATACTTTCCCACCAACCATCAAGCTTAGAGGTTATTTTATTTTTAGTTTCTTCGAACCATGTTTTAATACTTTCCCACCAAGCCTCAAAAAATCCCGTAATTTTCCCCGGAGCCTCTTGGAACCAAACTGTTATTCCTTCCCACCAGCCTGTTAATTTTTCTATTATTTTTTCCTTTGTACTATCAAACCATTCAACAATGCTCGTTTTCCATGTTTCCAGAAGTTCGCTTATTTTCCCAGGGATAGATAAGAACCATTCACTTATGGCATCCGCCCAAATTGTAAACTGCTTTATATTTTCTTCATTTTGGGCGGTTGTCCACTCAACTATTGCAGCTCCCCATGCGGATAAAAGTTCTTTGATAACTGTTGGCATATTAGTAAACCATTCTATTATTGAAAGTTTCCATTCTTCAAGCTTTATTATTATTGATTCTTTTGTTTCTGTAAATTTTTCTATAATGGCTGCCTTAACTAATTCAAAGCCTTCTCGGAATCTTTCCGGAAGTTCAGTTATCCAGACACTTATTTCTGTTTTCATCTCTTCGAAGTCTGTTTTCAGTTGGGCCTTAATAGTTGTAAACTTCTCAGATACTACAGATGCCATCGTATTAAGTTTTGTTCCAACGGTTTCATTCATTTCGTCAAAGTCTGTCTTTAATTGATTTTTAGTCTCTCCAAGCTTTTCCAAAATAACAGCAGTCATTGCATTGAACTTTTCTCCAACAGTTGCGTTCATAAGGTCAAGAATATTAAATAACTGGCCTTTCATGGCTTCCCAAATACCACCCCAGTCTCCCTTAACAACGGCTCCAAAAAGAAGAACCACGTTTTTTATTGATTCAGTAGCAAATTTTATTATATCAAGGATGTCATCCCACACAGCACCTAGAATGCTGGATATATCCTCTCCATGTTTTGACCAAAATTCTTGAATAGCATTAAAGATATATATAATTGTTGTTTTAAGTTCTTCAAATATTATCTTTCCGTTTTCCTTGATTGAATTCCAGGTATCTAAAACTTTAGTTCTAAAATCTTCGTTAGTTTTCCAAAGAAGAACAAAAGTTCCTATAAGAACTAATAAGGAGTCAACTACTATATAAGCCGCTGCCACAATTGCTAGGATAACCGGAATTCCAACTGTGGCAATAATAGAACTAACCACTGTTATTATTGTTCCAACGGCTGCAATGGTAGAGCCTAACATAACGATAGCCGTTCCAAGCCCTAAAACAATCGGCCCAATTATAAAAGCAATTCCTGCAAAACTTAATATTGCATTTTGAATTGGCTCAGATAACCCTTGGAATTTTTCAACAACAAAATCAAGAACTCTAATAACTGTCTCTAAAACTGGAATTAACCGAGCTCTAAGAATATCAAAAAAGCTAATCGCCGTGGCTTGAACTTTTGATATTGCCTGGTTCCATTTAAAGTCTAGAGTTTCCGATGCTGATTGAAAGGCCTCATCAAGAATGCCGGTAGAATCTGCCAGATGTTCAAATATGACCGCATTCTCCTTAGAATTAGCTCCCATTAAATCCAAAACGCCTATTAAGGCCCTAATGTTTGGATAAACACGAGCCATGGCCTCTTCGCCATATTTGTTGGTCATATTTCTTAAATCAGTTAAAGCAGACAATAATCCGTCTTCCCTTATCTTTCTTCGCATTTCGGAACTACTTGTTCCCATTGCTTTTAGCTGTTCCTCTGCCTGTTTAGCGGGCTTTAACATTCCTGCAAAGATGCTTTTTAAATGAGTAGCAGCTTCACTGGCATTTGTTCCGGTTCTTGTCATTGCCGCTTGAGCCGCCGCTACTTGGTCAAAAGAAACGCCCATCTCGGTGGCGAGCGGTAATACTTGACCCATACTTGAAGCCATCTCCGAAGCCTCAGCCTTTCCTTCACGCACAGCGTTTGTAATTATATCAACCGCCTGGGCCGCGCTTAAGTTTTCCTTTCCATAGGCATTCATCGCTGATGTTACTAAGTCGGCAATAGTTTTAGTTTCGCCCATTCCAACCGCTGCAGCCTTTCCCGAAGCTTCAAGAATATCCATGGCTTCGGCTCCTTTTATGCCTGCAGATGTTACGAAAAACAAAGCCTCAGCGAGCTCCTTTGGTGGTCTTCCAATTTTAGGAGCTAAGTCTAAAATTTCATCTCCCCATGCAGAAACTTGGTCTCTTGAAACACCAACAAGCCCGACGACCTTACTTAATTCATATTCAAAGTCTTTCCCAAATTTAAATATAGCAACTCCAGCAGCCGCCAAAGGAAGGGTAATGTATTTTATAAGACTGGCTCCGACGGCTTGGATAGACTGTCCAGCGGCCTGCATAACCCCTCCAACCTTGGAAAAGTTTGTTCCAATTGAACGCCCAGCCTCTCCGATTTGTTGCGATAGATTTAAGACATTGTTAGATAAATCACCCGAAAATCTTCGACCGCGATTTTCAGCTGTGTCTAAATCTGCATTAAACCTGCTATTATCGGCCCTTATATTTACATTAATTTCTCCTAATAATAAGCTCATTTAATCGCCTCACTTCAATCTTTTTATTTCTTTTTCTATTATTTCATCATCATATTCAACAAAATCCCTGTTCTCTTTATTCTTGCAAAAATAATTAAAAGAGGAATCCTCTGGAAGCCCTCTTATAAATACTAAAAATCTGCGCCATGTTAACTTATCATTGAAACCCTCTTCAACTAAATCAATTTTATAAAATCGCATAAAATCAGCCTCCAGAGAAGCCCATCCCCAAATAACTATGCGAGGGTCTAGGTTTTTTTTTCAGTATTAGCTGCATTTCCTTTTTTACCCTTGATATCATATCCCCATTTACTAAGGATTTCTAAAGCTAAAGTATCAAAAACATCTTCGACAGATACATTAGAATGTTCCAAAGCTACTAACATCTCATTCCCAAACATAAGCTGAATAAATAGAAACAGCTTTTCCTCTGGAACATCAACTGTTAATTTACCATTTACCTTTTTATAGCAATGTCTAAAAAAGAATGTAGCAAATTTAAAAGGCATTTGCTTTGGTATATTATAGAATTTGCCTAAAATTTTAATTGTAAATGGCTTTGCTTGTTTTTCTTCTATTGCTTTGTCAAAGTCTAGCAAGAGGCCCGCTTCCTGCTCTTCTTGTATTTGTTCGAACTTTTCTTCAAGAAAGGCTTCTCTTTCCTCATTGCTTTTCAATTTCTTATCCATTAATTTATTCCCTCCGCTTTATTAATTTTATTAGCTTCCTGGTGTTATAGCTACTTTACTATTAACCCTGAAAGTTCCTTTATATTTATATACTTCTCCAGTATTTCCATTTTCTGAATAGGCAGTAAAGAAACCTGTTAAAACATAACCATATCCGGTGTGTCTAACATGTCTCATTGTTACCATTGCTCCGGTTTCTGCCGAATCCCTTAATTCTGACTGTCCATCATCAAGACCAGCGGCAGCAGATTCAATAGCAATTCCCTCAACCGCTGCAGTTTCTCCGACGGATATACTTGCAAACTGTTGATGTAAAACATTAGTTCCGGCAATATAATCTTCGGAGCCCGTGATATCCTCCTCGGCAATTGCTACGTCCCTATTAAAAGATGTAACTTTTGCGACTATCTCGTTATCCACCATTATTTGCGTTCTGGCAAATTTAACTTCTGGCATAATTTCATCCCCTTTATTTATAATCTAAAGGCATCATCACTAGATTCGGCCCTAACAACATAATGGGCCGACCATTGATTTCGCCCTTTAATATCTTTTCCCAAACTATTGGGAGCTGTTTCAACGGTTAAATAAGATACTATTTCTCCGCCCGGCACTAAAGCCGCTCCCCCAAATCCTACAATTCTCTTGTGAATACTTCTTGATATTTGTTCTGCTAAGGCATAATTATTATTTCGTACCGTAATCTGGATGCCTAAACTATCAACAGATAAACACGCAGATTCGGGAATTGTAGAAGCCGACTCATCATATATAGTAATACAATTATCTGGTGACTCAGGCTCAAACCCTAAAAATAAATTTATTCCCTCAACACCTAATCCCTTTAATTCTAAATATTTCAACATGTCAAAAGCAATACTCATAAAATCCTCCTTAACTCTGCCTCTAATATTCTTGTTAAACTACTTGAGGCCAGCCGATTAAAAGGGTCTTTTAAATATTTCCATTTACGACCGTGCTGAAAATTTGCCTGATTTTCATGCCATCTTCTTGCATAGGGGATTTGAGGATGTCCAGTTCCAGGGCCTCCACCAAAGCTAATAATAGCAACAGGAACATTATCATGCTTTAATACAACTATTCCTGACCGCAATAAAAAACCATCATCCAGTGGCACTTCTTGTTTTGAAGCGGATAAAACAACGTCGCCTGTTTTAACGACGGTATTTATTGTGGCTTCTCTAATTTTCCTTTTAATTGAAGGCCCGTTCCATCTAGTCCATGACATCCTTAATCATCCTTTCATTATCTTTCTATCTAACAGCACATTCAAAATGATGTGTATTCCCAGTTAAAGGGTTTGAGACGGGATCAATCTTTATGACCTCCATATCGCCTCTAACTTGAGGAGCTGTTTGGTCAATCATCCAATATGGATAATTAACGTCAATCCCACAATCATCTTGCAAAAATACAAGGGCAGTGGCTTTTACCTCTTCTCCCTTTTCGGTTGTTACTAAAAAGTTTCCATATTGCACAAAACCTTTTAAACTCGGAGATGTTGAAACAACAGAAAAGTCGCCGCTAGAACTTCTTTTCCTTTTTTTTAAGACAACATCATGTGTCATCATACTTACAAATTCAGCTAAACTCATCCCATTTTTACCTTCCTGTTAATTATTCCGGAAGATACTAAAATGCTATCAGCATAACCTAATTCAGCGGGTAAAAAGGAATCTCCAATTGACCCAGCTTTCCCTACACTAAATCTTCCAAGCTTTAAGTTATTAGCTGAAGAGGGTGGCTTATTATTATTATCAGTTAAATAAGATATCATTGTGGCGACCCACATTTTTACAGCATCTATTTTAGATTGATGTAAAGTTACATTTTCACCCTCAGTATAAAGTACCCATGCAGATGATATTTTATAACCATCTGTGTTTATTGGATAATTGCCTATTCTTGAGTCTAATAATTTACATGCAATTGTTAGTCTGATAGTATTTGCTTCTAATGCCGGGCGTCCTGTTAATGTATTATATTCTGTACTTGTAATATACATTTCCAACCTCCATCATTAACTTTTATTTATTAATTGTTAATCCTTTTAAAGACAAAGCTAATTCTTCCTTACTTCCAACAGCTGGAAGACCTTTTTCTTTACAAAGAACTCTAAGTTCTTTATATCCCATCTCTTCTATTGCTTTAACTTTCTTTTCACGTCTATACAGTTCGACAACTTTACAATCGATAAATGCCTTCATGTCCATATTGGCCATTTCAACGATAGAATCTTTTGGATATTGAGTGCCTCTGTATATTCCCTTTTTCAAAAATTTAACTTTCATAATCTAACCTCTTTAATTTATTTATTAAATATTAGCTTCCAAGATTACCTAAAACGCTGAATGGATATCTGCTATCTTCATCCTCATTCACCCTATTAATAGGATTCGGAACCTGCCACGCAATTCTCATGCAACTTCTAAGTCCAACCATATTCTGTTGAGCCAGATTGTATACAATCTCTCCAGTAACTGGGTCTTGGATAACAGCCTCAGTCATGATTTTCCAAGTAATATCTTTTCTAATTGAATAAATTAACTTTGACCAGTCTCCGGCAATAAGCAAGCTTCTATCTGGAATTATTGCACCGTTTTTTGGGAAATACATTAATTCCCCATCTAACTCATATCTGGATGGGCCTTGAACGCCTTCTCTTGTAATTGGCTTAAATATTGGCTGTTTATTGCTATCTCTCAGCCCTCTTAGTTTACCCCTCATAGTTAAGGCAGAAACATAACCATTAACCATATAACCGTCCTCTTCAACTTTAGCAACAAGACCATCTTCTCCAAGTATTACATCATACCAATCATTTGTTCCTACTGGAGCAGATACCCAATTACCAGCGGCAGTTGCTGCTGCGACGATATTTGTTGGCCATACTGCAGGAGCGTTAACGCCATAATAGACAGCTTGGTCAAATGCTAAGCCATATGCTTCAAGGAGCTTTGGTTTAACTTCACCCCATATGTCATAATCAGCGTCGTCCAAAACCGCCTCGGGAATTGCTACAATTACATTCAATTCTTCAGCGTCAAGGTATTTATTTTCCCACATTAATCTTGTTGTTTTCTTCCAGCCCAAATCTCCAACGTCTCCAGGGCCTGGATTTGTAAAGTATGCTGTGGGTAAAACAGATAATACAGGCATTCTTCTTTGAGCTCTGGACATATTTGGAGCTCTATAACCTAAGCTCATGACAGAACTTGACTCTGGTACGCTTTCAAGAATCTCTCTTGTATATTCTTCTGGCATAAGAGCCTCGGCTCCTGTCCTTGGGATATAAGTTGACATAAAATACACCTCTTTATTATTTTTTTAATTTACCTGCCAGCAGCTTTTCTGAACATATCATTGATATTAAAATTATTTTTTTTGGTTGATGAACTTTGGTCATCTCCCGCTTTTTGATGTTGCTGTTCTGCAGGTTTTACTAAATATGGTTTTCTTGTAATTAAAGATTTTAAAGCCGCTTCAATACCCGTTACATTGCCATGGTCATCAACATCAATATCTTCTTTGTTGACTAGGGCATATGCAGCCTCGGCATCTATAATTCCAAGTTCAACTGATTTGAGATTAACTTCGCTTTTTATTAATCGCGAGTTTGCTTTCTTAATTGCCTCAGTTGCTTTTAATTCTGCATCGGCCTTTTCTGCCTTTGCTTTTTGGGTCTCATCCATTTTTTCTCTTTCAAGCTTAGTGTTAAACTCAGTCTCCATTTTCTTTCTTTCCCGGGCCATTCTTCTTTCAAAAGCTTTGTCAAAATCAGCCTGTGAAGAAAATGTAGACTCTTGTTTTTGCCCTTTTTCCCCATCGTTGGATTCGCCATCGAGGTTTGTATTTTTGCCCTCGTCGCCCTCTGCATTTTCACCGCCTGCCGCTCCAGCTTCTCCGCCTTCACCAGGCACTCCAACCAAAGGAATTAATGGTGCAAACAACAATAAACTAAAAAATCGTTTCAAATTCATATAAACCTCCATTTTTAAGTCTGTCGACTATTTCCGTTTTAAGTCCGTCGACTGTCCGTTTCATAACGTAACATTAGTATATCATAACACGACAAAAAAAAACAAATATATTCTATATTCGTCCACATAGACATATAGAATGCATTTGAAAACAGAACAAAAGCCCTAAAAAGGGCTTTTTATTAAAAATCAAAAATACAATAGGTTTACAGGTTTTTTATATTATATCATAATTCTAATTCGGTTAATAGTATTTCAAGTTCTGGATAAAAATCTGTGTCGCATTTATTGCAGGTGACCTCTTCTTGATTTGGGTTAACTTCTACTTCATGGCCACATTCAGGGCATTTGGTTGTCTTAACATTTCCTGTATACATCTAGCATTTCTCCTTTCAATTAAATAAAACATCATATAAACTCTCTAATTAAACTTCTAATTTCCCAGAGTTCTACACAAGATTCAAATAAACATAAGATATTGCCCGGCATTCCTGCTAATTGATTAAACATTATTATTCTTTCCTCATTTAACCCTAGTAATATGCAGTTTGAAATAGGAACCCTATAGTCTACTATTAACCGATTCCTTCTCGCTGGACATCCCCTTACTAAATACCTTTTATTTATGTTTTCCCTTTGTAGGATTTTCTTATATAAATCTTCAACATTATTTATAATATCTAAATAATTAGTTGTTTTGTTTGGGTCTACATATCCTATAGTTTGTATTTCATTCCACATAATTTCTGCATTTTCAACACCAACTTTATCAATAAATAACTTATTCATCTTCACTCCTCCTAAACCAAAAAATCGAACCAGCAAACAAATCTTCGGCAACATAACCGTCATAATCTGCTTTTTGATGAGATACTTTCATTAACTCTTCATGGCTTGATAGCTTCAGGTCTGGAACTATAATTAAGTTCCCATTCATACAATAGCTTTCTATTATACAAGGTATGCCTTTCCATTCTATCTTTCTGCCAATAATGTGTTTCTTAAAATTTATTTCATAAAATTCAATTGGGTGTTCATCAATTTCAAACAATAGCATTCTTACTCTTGTTAAGGCCCAATCCAGATTGTTTGCTCCAAAGGTATAAAAAACATCATTGTTCCTAAGAATTTTTACTTGGATTTTCCTTTCAATTCTCTTCTCTTCCCATTTACATTTTAAATAATTATCTTCAGTTAAAGAAAAACTCCAATTACAAGGAGAACCACTAAATTCCATCAAAGTTTCGTAATTAACGTCCAGGCCTCTTTTTGTGCACCAATAATCGTTTTCTCCCCATTTACCGCCAATAGAATGGATATAACCCGGTATTTTATAAATGGTCAATGGGATGATGCCATAATAGGCATCCCATCTTATCCATTCTATTTGAATATTTTTCAAGTTAGTGTCTTTGTTTATCAAGTTAATCTCTGCCATTTTTATTCTCCTTAATCCAATTAATTATTATTAAATTACCACTCGCCCTTAGCCTGATTTTAGTTGATTCTTTTGCTGCCAGCCGTTCCGACTCTTCCTTTGTTAACCTAATAAAGATTTTGTTATTTATAATTTTAGCTTTCATTTTAACCTCTAATCTAAATCATTCTTATCGCTTTTATATGTTCGCCTATCTTCAAGTTTTATCGTTCCAACCTTGTCAGCTTCTATCATATTGGCTATTTCAAAAGAGTTAACTCTTTTCATATATCCAGCATTCCCATTAATAACTTCATAGCAGTCAACATTGTTTTTGTTTGTTGCGTTAGTCTTTATAATATAATGTTTCATTTTTTAAATCTCCTCTCAATAATTATAATTCTTTGGCATCTTTCGGTACTTTGAATTCGCACCTAGGATAATTTGAACATTTTACGCCTTTAAAAACATATGCTTTTACTATATTCTGATTAACTATCTTGTATTCAAAATTAACCAAATCGCCTCCGCATAATTTACATTTACCTATATCAGCCACTTAGCATACCTCCTTTAATAATTAATTACCTTTCGGCAGTTTCAAAAAAGAGAATGGGTTTGAACCCTGGTTGAATGCTTTTGATAATTCAAGCCCTCCTGTTTTCATTTCATACAACTCCTCAAAGGTATAAAATCTCTTGCATTTGTAATTTTTACAACTAAAGCCCTCTAGTCCAATATCTTCAATTAAATCGCTCTTACAATTAGGACAAATCTTCATATAATCATATTGATTTATTTTCTTTGCTTTTTGCTGCCTATTTCTGTATTCATCTTCTGAGTAATAAATAAGTTCAACGTTCCCACAAATGCAACTAAACCCTTCCCAATATTGAAGATTCCAATATTCATAATTGGAATCTTTTAATTCCATCCGTCTTCCACATATTTTGCAGTCCAATGTTTCGACCCCCATCTTCATCCCAAGTTATCCCACCGCTTAAATTTAAAACAGTATTAATGAATTCCTTTTTATCAATCCCATGCCTATCAATAACCATCTCTGTATATTGTTTAACAAGGTTATTTATTTTAAATAGCTCTTTAATAATATCTTTGCTTTTATAATCCTTATCAAGATAATAGCTTTTAAAATCAATACAATTTATATTGTTAACTAAACTATTAAATTTCCATATCATCTCATCTAAATCTTTTAAAAATATTCTCTGTTGATTCTCTATTTTAAAATGATATAACAGATTATCTTTTTTAATAGAAGCTTCAATAATCTTTTTTGAATCTTCTGGAGTTATAAATTCCATTTCGCTCCTCCTATAAACCAACCTTATCAACTGCATATGTGGCCTGCTTAGTTGTATAGCCCTCATATTTTAACTGTTTTATTAATCCACTCCTTGAGAAAGCCATCATGTCGAGGTACGTTTCTGCCGCTTTTAGAGCCTGTTTATTATAATCAATCTTAAGCTTATCAACCGCATAAGTCGCGTCTGCTGTCGAGTAACCTTCATATTTTAACTGTTTTATTAGGCCATCTCTTGAGAAAGGCATAATCCTAATATAGTTTTCTGCTGCTTTTACTGCATTTTTTTGAGAAAGCGTTTCTTTTTTTACAATAATTTTTGGTGATGGCTTAACTGATGGTTTAACAGAAGGCTTAACTGTTGGGCTTGGTGATGGTTTAACTGATGGCTTGACTGATGTTGTTTTAACTGTTGGGCTCGGTGATGGCTTAATTGAAGGTTTAACTGATTGACTTGGTGACGGTTGTAACGTCTTTTTACTTTCGGGGATATCTTTTGCCGAGACGCTAATTGGTGTCCCTGTATTATACGTTGTTGAGTTTTCGCCATAAGGCTCTATTATTACAGCATATACAAGAATAAATACAAAAAACCCTGACATGAATCCGGCTAATTTACTCTCGCTTTTCCTTCCAACCAAAATCCCCACCATTATGTATGGGAATAACAACCATCCTAATACTTTAATTATATTTTTCATTTTTAGTTCCTCCTAATATTTTAATTTATTTTATTTACTATGCTCACATAATACTATATGGGTATTACTTTGTCAATACTTTCTAAGAAACTTTTTTGATTATTGCAATAATATTCATTTATGTCTTTGTATTCCTTTAACTTTAGGCTTTTAGCTTTGATATTAATACTTTTTAATTTGTTTATTAATTCTGCTGCAGCTTTTTGTCCCCAGCCTTTTTCATCTTGGTCAAAAGCTATAAAGAATATAGTATTTTTTAGCCCTTCTTTATTGTTTTTAACCTCTTGGAATAGTTTATTAATCATTACTATTGAATTAATTGACAAGGCTTTATGCCCAAAATTTAAAAACGTAAGGGCATCAAATACACCCTCGCATATAAATATATATTTTAAGTTTGTTTCCTTCAGGTAATCTCCATTAAAGAACTCCACAGGGAGCCCTTTTAAATTTAATGTTTTATTGTTCGAATTGCTCTTGTTGTCGTTCCTTCTTAAGATACAATTTACAACTCTGCCATCTTTTATAATTGGGATTATATATTCATAGGCCCAAATATTTGTTAAATTGGGTAAAAGTTTTGATGGGAATATCCTTTTTGGATTTCCAACAATAAGTCTATATTTTTTAAAGAGATAGGGATTTATTATCCCTCTTGTTTTAAAATAAATATAGTTCATTGTTTTTGCTTTCTTAGAAACTTCTGATATAATTTGAGTTAATTCATTAATTGTATTTCCGTCTTGTTTCTTTGTTTTTTTGCTTTCATATTGTTCATGCCTGTTGGGTTTTTTGCATTCAACAGGCATGTTTAAAATTTCAAATGCTTTTTTTACAATTAAAAGGAACTGCTCTTTATCTTTATGGCCGAGGCCTTCTAGTTCACCAATAACGGCGAAAGAATCCCCTTTAATCCCGCAGTGACAACAACAGATGTCTCCTTTAACCGATAAATTATCTCGCGGATTTTTATGTCTCGAACTTAAGCATGTCCAATTGCCTGTTCCTCTTGGAGGAATTGCTCCATAATACATCAATATTTTATCTAAGCTATTTTTTATAATTTCATTATTACCCAATTTAAAAACCTCCGGTTTATTCTATCTGCTTAAAATCAATAGAAGGTAAAACTTCTTTTATTCCCACACTATTAGCCATTTCAACAACCTTTTTTTTAGCCAATTGGAATATATCTTTATAATACATTTCTTTTTCCATGCCTTCTATAATCGCAGTCTTAACTATCATATCAGCTACAATTATCTTGCTTAATTGAGTTATACTTAATACTTCTCTCACATTTTTAAATTTCTCCTTAAGTATAAAAAAAGCTGAGTTTTCCATTTTTGAAATTATCATATAATATTTTTCAGCTGATTGACTCCCTTGTTTTTTAGCATAATCAATAAATTCTTTTATTATATCTGTTTCCTGTTTTCTTCCTATTTTAGACATTCCTCTTGTCGCTATATATTCCGCATTTGCTTTTTGTGTTTTTTGTTCCAATATCCATTTTCTCATTTTAACAAACTGTTTTGATATTTTCATTTTTAAATTTAATACTAAATCTTTTTCATTTGATTTTGTTCTCATATTCATTATTAAAAATAAATATTGTTCTTCGTTTAGATAATAAATATTTTTCGGCTGTCCTCTTTTTCCAGATTTTAGTTGGTTTTCAAAGGAGAGTATTCCAAGTTTTTTTAATTCATTTTCATATACTTTTATTAATTTTATTATAACTTGATGAGGTCTTTTTAATTCACTTGCTAAAATATCAGTAGCAACATAAATTTCATCCTTTTTAACTGTTAATAAATTATTCATATAATTATCAATCCTTTCAAAATTAATAATTATATTATAACATAATTATTTTATAATTCACTATTATCCATTAATGATATTTAACGTTTCTTTTATTTCTTTTTACCTAAATACTTAATTTCAAATTTAGACGGCTTCGTTGTTATATTAAGGCCTTTTATTGATTCAAGTATCTCTCCGTGTTCATCAATTATATTTCCATCTTTAGCCCTGATTGTCTTCCTAAATTCATCCCATTTAACATTTTCCTTTATGCTTAAATAATCCCATTTACTATTATCCTTAAGATATAATAAAAGCTTATTTTCATCAACCATTTCTATCTGCTCTTCTTCTTTGTGAAATATAAGTTTTGCAGATGGGATAGTATAAGTTGTTTGACTACCTTCCTTTATACTTTCAGGCCCAACGACCCCGTCCACAATAGCTTTGTTTAACAAGTTATAGATGTTATGTTTAGAACAGTCTTTCCTATATTCTATTCGTTCCTCAGCCTTTTTTAGTTTATCTTCCCATTCTTTTATTTTTAATTTACATACATAAATATATCGGCCAGCTTCTTTTTCGGCCATTTGAAGTTCTTCAATTTCATTTTCGAAAGCATAATCTAATTCGCCCTGCTCGTTGTTTGGTTCTTCTAAAAAATTATCCATAATTTGATCCCCTTTTATTTTAAACTTTTTATCTTTGCATAATATTTTCTTATTAATTCCTTGTTGGAACTTCTAAATAAAATGTTTTTATATTTAAAAAAAGTACCTACATCCACCTGGCTCATTTGTTTTTCTTCCCAATTAACCTGGTCATAACTATTATAGATTTCAAGAGAACACTCTTCTCCATTGTCCTTCCAATCAAATCGGTACATTGAAGATGTGTATATCCTTGTTACATTTTCGATGTTCTCCTCTTCAAAAATTTTATTAATATCAGATTCTTTTAAAAATATATCCGTTGTATACATGACCACTGCAAAGCTAACTAAAAAAGCAATAGTTAATAGTAATAGATAAAGAGGTAAAAATATTTTCTTTGTTTGTTCACTCATCTTCCCTTCAACTCCTTTTTATAATTTCAGCCTTTAGCTTTACGCTCTCTCTTGTGTTTTTCAATAAGACAATTAGGAAGTCTCTTTGTTTTTCATTTAAGAAATACAACTTAGTCGGCCTTCCACCCGCGGTGCCTTTCCCGGTGCCATATTGGGTTATTTTAAATTTCAAATCACCAAAAAGCTCTAATTCATTAGAATACTTTTCTATTATTCGCCCTATGCTAAAATGCTGAATATTTAATTCTTTTGATATTTCAATTGATGTCATATAATCCTCCTTTTTAAAAGTAGGTTTATTGATATATTTAAGTTAACTATATATTACTATGTTTTTTTAAATATGTCAACAAACCTATAAAATTTTTATTTAATTAAATGTATTACTTATTTCAATCAAAGAATCTGCCGCGGTCTTTCCGGCAACTCCCCTTAATGATCCCGGGAAGATTCCTTCAATAAACTCTTTTTCTCTTTCTCCCATTCCATCTCTTAAGGCAATTTCTATTAATTGAAGCATATGGGCCATATCCTTTGCATGATATCCAATGCCCTCTTTATAAATCTGGTATTCTAGGTTGTCAGGCCCAAAATGGCCCAGAACATCTTTTTTACAAATCCAATCTGGGAATATTACAGGCTTTCCAATAGCCCACGCCTCGTACAACGTCGAGCCGGCATCTGCTATTACAACATCCGCATCTACTAATTCCTGCATGGTTGGAACTTGCTTTTGACATGAATGAAGCTTTGTTGTTGGATGCATTCCTTGACAAATGTCATATACGTCCAAAGGAATCTGCGGAATATCCTGTAAAAATTGGGGATAACTAGACCGTCCCCTGTGTTTATTCGCATAACCATGAGTTGGAAGCCATGCAATATAAGGTTTATCTCTTTCTGTTTTATTATATTTGCCTTGGAATATTGGGTCGAGTTTTGTATAGCCAACAACAAAAATCTCCCCTTTATAGCCAGTCGCCCGCATTCTGGCTTCCCAAGTTGGACCAGGCACAAAAGCATAATTAAACGCTTTTATTTTTTTAGCAGTCCAGTAGTCTTTATCTCCAATTCCGTGAGATATGAACACATCCTTAGGCCCGACTGGACATTTTCCGTGTTCGGCAATTCTCGCACTGTTAAAAAATCTGCAGTTTAGTCCTTTTTCCTTTGGCCCTGGAGCTGGTCGATTAAAGAAAGCAGCCTCTTTTTTAGGCAGACTTTCTTTAATTGGATTCGCCAGAGCCTCAATTGAATGAATATAAGCGGCTCCCGCGTGTTGAGATATTACATCAAAAATAAAGTTATACTTAAGGCCTTTTACTAACTTGTGGCTTTTAATATAGTGTTCGTTGTTTGTTTTCCCCACTCTAAGATTTTTATTACTTCTAATTGCTTTAAATTCAGAGTCACAAGACCCCACATTAATTGACGTCTCTTTATAAGGTTTAAATGAATATCGGCCCACATTAATTGTCCAGTGGGCTTTATTCATAATATTTACAAGCATTTTCTTCCCTCCAATTTCAAGTCTTTTTCTTAAACATTCTTCATTCCCATAAAAGATATTTTTATGTTTTCTAACTTCCCTTAGTATTGATGACCCAGTTTCTAATTTATAAGCTATAAGTTCAAAAGAAGGAAAATATAAGCCTTCTATTGTTATCCCTCTTTTTGAATCATTATAAAAGAATATATTATGAATCATTTCCGTTCCTTTCGGGATTTTCTAAGTTTGTTAATCTTCCCCATGGTTTAAATTTATACCATTCGTCTCTTTTCTCTATTGCCTTGTTAAAAGTTGTTAAGCAATCAGATAAATATTTTGCAAGAACAAAATCAGGAGTATCGCTCCCATTTTCAAGAGAGTGTCTGTTTATAAGGTCGCTAAGCTCTTTCTCAAATCCTGAATTAACAAGCTCTATATGGATAACGAACGTGTATTCGTCGCCTAAAATTCTAATTTTATCAATCTCCATGTCACCCTCTGGGAATTCTATCTCTTCAACAAGAGCCATTTTTTTTAAGTTGTCAATAAGTTTATCTCCTATTTTAATTTCAAAAACCTGCTCATCGTGTATTAACGGTAATAAATCATTTAGTTTCATTTTTCTTATCTTCCTTTCCATATCCTAAATTTTTTTGCCATTGTTTACTTTGGCATGTTATACAGATTTCACATTTTTCATCTGTATAACATCCACATACCTTGCATTCTTTCATTCTTTTTATCTTTGTTAGATTCATTGTTTTATCCTCATTTTATAATTTTTATAATTTGACCATCCAGCAGGTCTCCATCCTCAACTAAACTTAAAATAAACTTAGCAACCTTGTCAGGCTTCAACATTTTTTCAAAATCATCGTCCGGAGCTATTTCCCTCCTCATATCGCTTTCAAAGGCTCCCGGAGCCACACAATATACTTTAAGACCATAAGGCCTTAGCTCTTCGGTTAAAGATAAACTAAAGTTTATAACCGCTGCTTTGGATGCTGAATAGGCAGACCGACCCGGTCGAGCACCCAAACCCGCAGTGCTTGCAATATTGATTATTTTCCCTTTAATTGAGAAATCCTTACAAAGTTTTGCATATAGATTACAACAATTTACAAGACCAAAAAGATTAACTCTAAACGTTTCAATAAAATTTTCAATATTTAATTCAAAGATATTTTCTGGAACACATATCCCCGCGTTATTTATTAAGGCGACCGGCCTTCCACTTGAGTGTTCATCATAATAACTATCATAAAAGCCTAATATATAATTTTTAATATCATCATAGTTAACAACGTCCAAATCGTTAAATCTAGATATCCCATAATAGTAATATCCTTTTTTACAGGCATCCTTTGCTATTTGTGCACCAAGGCCTCTGCTTGAGCCTGTTATCATTATTGTTTTATCCATAATTCAGTTACTCTCTCTCTCCCTTTACTCCATGCAAAGAGTTATATATAGCTTCAGCAACAACTAAATCCAAAGGGCTTGTTACTTTTATATTTTCTTCTATTCCATCAACATATCTCGCATGTTTCCCAAATTCTGAATGCAACAAAGCAACATCATCGGAATAGTCTATTCTGTTATTACTCAATGCCCTTCTATGGGCTCGGAGCAATAACTTATTATTAAACTTTTGAGGCATTTGAACTTCTCCCACAGAGCCTCTTGATAAAGGATGAACAAATATTTGGTCACCAACCTCAATTATTGAGAGCGGCGTTGAAATATTTTTCTTAACCGGAGTAACGGCTTCTCCATCCGTTTCTATAACCTTTCTTATTAGCTCCTCGGTTATAAAAGGCCTGACGGCTTCCATTATTATAACGAACGGCGTTAAGGTCTCTGTTATTCCGTTATAAACAGATGTCTGCCGAGTCGCTCCCGCGCAGACGGGTCTAATTCCTTGGATATTAAAATCTTTACATATTTTATATATATAACCTTCATCGGCACATGGAATTAATATGTCCCCAATCATATCAATTTTTCTAAGTGTCTCAAGCCCATGAACTAATATAGGTTTCCCACCCAATCTGTAAAATTGCTTAGGGTATCCCAAACCTGCTCGGATACCCTCCCCACCAGCTAAGTAAACAACATCAATCGAGGTCATGAGATACTCCACTAAATTCTAAAGAAGGGGATTCTTTTATTTTTCTCTCAAATATTCTTGTAATATATTTTTTATCAAGCTTGATAAATTTGCCTGTTTGAATCTCTTCAACTTGGATAAATTTATTTTGGCCTGATTCAAATATTTTTTTATAATCTCTTCTCTGGTCTTCACAAATTACTATATATTTTTTTGATATCCTTTTTATTCTATTGAACACCCATTCGCTGTCTTGGTGGATATGCATTAAAACCGCGAAAGTAAAAACAACATCAAAACTCTTAAGTTTGAACGAGTCAATAATCTCTTCTATTGGAGAAACTATTAAATAAGCATTTAATTCTGGGTAAACCTTTTTACTGTAGTCAATAGCCTCTTGACTTATATCAATCCCGGTTAAATTAGTATAACCATCATCTTGAAGAAATTTTAAATTCCTTCCACAGTTACATCCAATCTCTAATATTGGAGCGTCTTTTTTAGTTTTTAACTTGCTAAATACATTATTAATTAAAAATTTACTTCTTTCTTTATGAGCCGCATAATCCTTTGGCCTGTTTCTATTACCAGGGTTTTCCCAAAATTCATGTGTCAGCTCTATTGTTGAATTAAATATGTCGCTTTGATTCTTCATCGTTCATCAACCTTTCTTTTTCAAGTTTTTTTAATTCATTTGAAAATGCCGTCATATTTGAAATAGTATTATGGTCAAAAAGGAACTCCTCCATACTTTTTAAAAATATTTCAATATGGGCTCTATTAGGAACATAACTTTTTATTCCATCAATAGCTGGCTTTAAATCTTCCAAAGTTTTTATCTGGAAACACCCGGGTGCATATTGATAAAAATTAAATCCAAACATTAGACAAGTTTTCCCGCGTAATATAGCCTGCCACCCAGCCGTTCCAGTTATTGTTGAAACACAAAAGCTATTATCTATCAAAGCATAATTGTCGGCCTTAATTGAAACAAGACTAACATTCGGCATTGATAATAATTTTTTATAATAAGCCAGAGACCGGTTTTTTGACATCCTTGGATGTTCTTTTACATATACCTGAATGCCAGCTCTTGATAATAGTTCAATTGCTAATAGTTGGTCGCTGTATATCCCGCCCATGGGACACGTTGTTGCCTCATATTGATAATGTAAAGGAAAATAAATATATGGCTTGTTATAGTTTGGTTTTACACATTGAGATGCATAAAATTTTAACAGGCCCTTATGAAGTTTTAATAAGTTTTTTTGTGTTCCCTTTTTTTTATCAGGGATAATTGTTGGAGAAACGCTTGGAATCTTTTTGTTCCAATGTTCATCCATCAAAGTCCTCAGACCCTTTCTTAATATTTCCTCTTTATTGTTGTTGTCTTTATAATCGTCTAACATTTTTTTATAAATATCTGTGATGTTAGGCAGCGGCTCCCTTACATTCCTCGCGAAATATGCAAGCTTGGGATGTAGCTGGTAAAACATATAAATTGGAATCTTTTTATAAAGACATAAATGATAAATTACATTATCATAGCCCTCATGCGGAGGAGCACATCTATAAAAAACATCTATCTTATTAACATCAAGAATATAATTCCAATACCTTAGATGGTTCATATAATGTTGTTTTCGGCTTGAATACAATTGAGCGTTAACCTTCCCAATTCTCTCAAACATCTTAAGAGTTTCTGCTTCGCAATATGAAAGGGCTTCAATAGTCTGGCTATCCAATGGAGGGATATTATTCCAGTTAATTTTTGTATAATATAATCCCTTTTTCATTCTTGTGTGGGCATATGTTCTAACATTTGCTCCTATTTTATAACCAGCTGGCAGCTGCTCTTTTGTTAGTTTTCTCTTACTAATAAAAGTATAATTACCCTTATATCTTTTCATTAATTCAATGGCCTCTGACTGGTTACTTATTACTAAAAGATTCATAAAACGCCTCTTTTCTTAAAGATTTTCAATTAAGGATGAACTGGTCTCTTATACCCTAAGTAATTGACAAAATCAAAGTTAAAATAAATTGAATCATGGTGTTCACCCTTATAATATTTTTTGTTAGGTAACTTTGTTTTATATGCCTTATACTTATCAATTTGTTTCTCCCAAAAAGGAATTGCACTGTTACATTCGTAACATTCGCCATATATACTGGCTAAGTTTAAATGGTCGAATCCTTTTTCCAATAATAAATCAAAAGCCTTGTCTCCAATTCCAAGCCCGTGACAATCTGGATTTAATAACATAGAAATCTCAGCCAAACTATTCTCCCATTCTATATTTATCAAACCAACCATGCCAACAAATCGACCATCTCCGCCTTCAGCAGCGAGAGCCTTTTCATTTGTATCATTTATTTCTGTGATAGCCTTTGCATTAACGCTCCAAAATCTAGCATTAGAAAATCTATTACATACAGTTTTATTATAAAAATCTGCTTGCATTTCCGCAGTTAATAAAAAAGGAGTTCTTAAGACACCCTCCATGGTATTTCTCCATCGTCTTACTAATTCGCATGTATGTATATTCATTTCGCCTAATTTAACATCAAAACCTAATCCCATTTTAAACCTCCAACAGTTCAATTATTTTCTTAATATTCTCTAGCTCTTCCTTTGTATCTATACTATATTTTCTATTTTCCATTATAAATGGAGCATTTACCTCTCCAATTTTAAATAATTCTGGGTTGTTTTTTATGTGCAAAGTTACATGTTCTCGCTCTTCTTGAGTTGCGGCCTTTAAAGCTTTTTTAATTGCCTCCCTCTTCATTATCTCAACATCAAATCCACTGGGATATCCAAGAAGCCCTCGATTATGGGTAAAATCATTATTATCCTTTAAATGATAAGCTATTACCTTATCTATTATGTGTGGTTTATAGTACAACAGCGGGCAGTCATTTGTTATTCTCATAATATGCTTTAATTTTTTGCCGATTGTTTGTTCAATTTCCCTAATTGCTAAATCATATCTTAACAACACATTATTATAATCAGGCTCCGGACATCTATAAACAAAAATTTTACTGCAGAATTTTTCATAAATATCAAAATCATCGTTTCTATCTGTTGTTATTATTCCAATAAAATCAATTAAATGAGCCTTTAAACAAGCCTCTAATACATAATCAAGAAGTTCCCTTCCGTTTATCCGCATTAAAGCCTTCCCATATAGCCTATTTGAATCTATTCTTGATGGAATCAACATTGTTATCATTCAAACTCATCCCCTTTTACTTTTTATAATATTTTACTTAATTGCTCTGGAGTTCTTGCAAAAACACCCGCGTCAAGCCCGACCGAACTAACAAGTTTATAGTGCCACTCTATTATTTCCGGATTCTTTGCAAAGAATAATTTAAAATCTTGAGTATGGTCAGATAAATAAGACCCTTTTTTCAATTTAAACTTTTCATAATCCGAAATCAATGCTGGGTATTTGCTAACACACCACAAATGTTTATAGGTTGCCTTTCTTCTTTCCAAATACAAAGGTAAATCTGACGATATATATAACATAATATCTTCGGGGATATTTTTTATTAAATAATGCAATTTTGAGTTATTTGCAATTTTTATAAATGGTACTTTATATCCCATCAAAAAATCTAAAGAATCTCTGTCAAAGGCAGATGCTGTTACCTTATAACCGAGGTCATGCCCATAATGATAAGCATAGTCAAAAGACCTTTTATTCAAAGGTATATTATCCCCTGCCCGCTGGAATAATTGCCATTTAACAATTACCTCATATTTATGATTATCAATTAAATCCAAACTATCATACATTTCCCGAATAAGTAATTTGTTGTTGCGACAGGTATTGCCGCTGCCCATGTCAAGTATAATCTGCCTCATGTCTGGTTTCCCTCCATAAAGTTATTAACTAAATTAATAACCTTTTCCTGTTCTTCATCTTCCAAAGAATAATATATTGGCAGAGAAACAATTAAATCCTTTATCTTTTCTGCTGAAGGACATATTTCCTTATAATGCCCATATCCGTTAAGTTTATAATATGGCTGGCTATAAATAGGTGGATAATGAACGGCACAAATTACGTCGTTTTCCATCATGTATCTAATAAATTTATTTCTATTTTTTATTTTGACGACATATAAGTGATAAACATGATTGTTGATTTTTGCCAATTGAATATGGGCATCAAGATTGAAATTATATTTAGCTGCTATGTCACGCCTTTTTGAAATAAAACCATCTAATCCACACAATTGGCTACTTCCCAGAGCCGCGTTAATGTCTGACATTCTATAATTAAAACCCAGTTGAGTCATCTCAAGTTTAAATCGGCCATGGTTTCTAAAAGATTTAATTCTTTGATGGTAGACATAATCATTTGTAAGGGCCGCTCCACCTTCGCCTGTTGTTATGTGCTTAACCGGATGAAAACTATAACAAATAATATCAGGGTCTGGGTTTATTCCGAATGAAAAAATATTCCCTAAAGAATGGCAGGCATCTAAAATAAAAACTAAATTATATTTGATACAAATTTCTTTTATTTTAGAATAGTCACATTGCTGGCCCGCATAATCCATCGCAATTATAGCCTTTGTATTTCTAGTTATTAAGGATTCAATTTTATTAACATCAATAAGTAAAGTATCTTCATCAATATCGCAAAAAACAGGTCTACACCCTTGATAAAGAACGCAGTTCGATGTTGCTACAAAAGAAATCGCTGGAACTATAACTTCTGAATGAGAATCCATCATCAAAGAAGCAATCGCACAATGTAAAGCCGCTGTCCCACTTGAAACAACGCTGCAATGACTATATCCGGTATACTCGCATAATTCATTTTCAAACTTATCAACGGCTGGCCCAGTAGTTAAATAATCGCTTTTAAGTACATTAATAACAGAGTCGATATCATCCTCATCAATAAATTGTTTCCCATAACTTATTATTTTAGACATTTAATCATCTCCTCTATTTCTTCTCTTTTTAAATATTCTGCATTATTACTAGAATATTCGAAAGATGTTTTTATTTGCAGGCCCTTGTATTTAGAAAACATTTTTTTGTCTGGAACAATAATATAAAAATCCCCATCCATATTTGAAAAGGCCCTTTCAGATTCTTCTAAGCTTATAAGTGTTTCATTAATTTTTTCGCCCTGCCTTATTCCAACTATTTTAATGGGTCTTTTTGGATTTATTGCCTTTGCAAGGTCTATCATCTTTATAGCCCTTAACCACGGAACAAAAATTTCACTACCTAGCATCGACTGGAATCCAATAAAAACCATATTAACAGCATTATCTAATGTTATCCAGAACCTGGTCATTTCAATATCAGTTAAAAGAAACTCCTTGTCTTCTTTTTCGGCTTTGAGCCACAACGGTATTACGGAGCCTCTTGACCCTATGACATTCCCATATCGAACGCATGAAAACTTAGTATTTGCAGCTCCAACATAATTATTCCCTGCAATAAAAAGTTTTTCCATACATAACTTTGTCGCTCCATATAGGTTTATTGGTGCCACAGCCTTATCTGTTGACAAAGCAATAACTTTTTCAACGCTGCGCTCAATAGCAGCCTGTATAATGTTTTGTGCGCCGATTATGTTTGTTTTAACTGCTTCAAAGGGATTAAACTCACAGGCTGGAACTTGCTTTAAGGCTGCCGCGTGTATAACATAGTCTATTCCCTTAAAAGCCATTAACAGCCTGTCATAATCCCTTATATCCCCTATAAAAAAACAAAGTCTTTCATCTTCAAATTTTTGTTTCATCTCATATTGTTTTAATTCATCCCTAGAAAAACAATATATTTTCTTTACATCTGTCTCTAATATTCTTGAAATAAATTTATTACCAAAGCTGCCAGTCCCGCCAATTATCAGAATCTTTTTATCTTTAAAAATATAGAACACCCCTTTCTTTTATTTAATATTTTATAATAATCTGCGGTTAATTGCAATATATAAAAAAACTTTAATTATTTTTATAAAAAGTATTGACTGGGTATTACCTTCATGGTATAATATAAGTATAGTAAAGAACGAAGTTACTAAATAATTTGTTGGAGGTACTACCATGAACAATTTTGAAGCTATTAGAAAGATGAACAGCTATAAGTTAGCACCCGGCGATTTGCCAGTAGTAACACCCGAAATAGACCATGATTACCCGGAATTATTAACATCAGCCTGCACAGCAAGAGACATTAATACACTATACATAAGCACCGAAGTTAGCGAAGAGATGTTTAAGGCCTTTAAAAACGAATACAGAGTTGGCGCACTAACAAGCATAACAATAGTTTTAAATAATAGAATTAACAACGATTATGAAGTTAGAAGGCTTTACTTAAAAAAATAAAAAGCAACACCGGGGAGGCCCAACCTCCCCAAAAAATAAAAATAAACGGAGGTTTCAAAATGGGGAATTCAGAAATTATAAAAGAAATAAAAGAGGCAATAAGAGAAAGCATGAAAAACGAAAACAAGAACATCTCAGCCTTTAGCATGTACGAATTAAGAGAATATGCCGGGATTATAGACGAGAACGGCTTTGACTGGCCGCCACAACTTATAGAACAGGCAATTAGAGAACTTAAGCAAGGAAGATAAAAAAAGGCCTGGAGGCCTTTTTTATTACTTATTTACAAATAGCAAAATCTTCTATCTTCCCTCTAATAATCGCTTTTTTCTTAAGAAGATTCCCTTCAGCATATATACAATCTAATGGAATATCTTTATATCTTATAGGTAAAAAATTCGCGTGGCTATTTGTGCATGGCCTGCATTTTTTTTCAAGATTATCTATGTCCTGTTCCCGCTGCCATAACATAAAATCAAACATTTTTATTATCTTCCATTCAATAAATCTGACTCCTGATTTATCGCTATAGCCAGACAAATAAAATTGAGATGCTATCTTGAACCATTCTCCAGGTTCTTTAGGTTTCATTATTGTCCCATCTGGCCTCTGTACTTCATAATCATGTCTGTTTTGATAGAATTCAATTGTGAACGTTTTATAGCTATAATATCTAAATGTTAAAGCTTTTTCCTGTCCACTTAGTTGCATCTTGTTTGGCAATATTACCTTCAAGTCAATCGCGAACTCTTGGTCAAGAACGTGAGGGCCACATTCTTTCTCATATCTTATTATTGATGATTCATTCACCCCAAATACATATTTTAAAACTTTGTCACAGGAGCTTCTCATTTTTAAACTTTGTTTATATTCTTCAGTCTGCTTAAAAGCAACTGTCCTATCCATGGCCAAATATCCTCGCTTTAGCATTATCAATATATTCTTTTGAAATATCCGAAGTAGAACAATGCCTTCCCAAATTATAACAAGCCGCAGCCGTTGTACCACCACCGCAGAATGGGTCTATAACAATATCTCCCTGATTCGTTGAAAGCTCAATAAATCGCTCAACAATCTTTAAAGGCTTTTGTGTTGGGTGGATTTTCTTATCTTCATAATTTGTTTGAGGAACAGCCGCCTCTTGAACATCTCCGCGTTCTTCTCCCCAGACCTCTGGAAAGTTTAGTTCTTTATTTCCACAATAGAAACAAATTTCCCATTGAGATATAAATCGGTCTTTTACAACTCTTCCCATGCTCATGTTTTTACGCACCCAGATTATTCTAGATTTTAAGTCAAATTTATTTTTTATAATAAGCTCTTCAACTTTACTCATCAACCTTGAGTCCATAAACATAAAAAAGGCATAATTAGGCTTTAAAACCCTTTTACATTCACTTAGTACTTTATCAATAAACTTTAAGAAAGAGGCCTCAGACTTGAAATTATCCCAACTATTATCCGTTACAGAGTATGGAGGGTCTGTAACAATGCAATCAACGGTATTATCTTTTGTCTCTTTTAAAAATTCAAAACAATCACAATTAAAGAAAACTATCTCCGATTTCTTTGAATCCGTTGTTTTAAGGGTTTGTTCTTTTAGCTGTTCTCTTTTTCTTTTTAATTCAGCTTTTTTTATATCTTGAATTTCTTTCAATATAGCTGTTCTATTGATTACTTCGTTGTTTTCCTTTGCTTTTTCTTTGGCCATTTCAACCGATTCAGGATTATCGGCTAACTGCTCAAATCTTGAAGTATCCATTTTAGAAAAACCTAAATTTTCTAGTTGTTCTTTTTTTGACCTAGTAACAGCACTGTTACTAAGTTCCAAATCAGTTCTTAGCCCTTTTGATGGCTCTATTAATTTTGTTAATTGCCCGATTCTAACTTCAGCATCAATTAATAACTCTGCTAAGTTCTGGGCCTCTTCTTTCTTCTGTTCCCTGACTTCTTTGGCAATATCTAGTTTTTTCATTGCTCTAATTTCTGCCTTAACGCTTATTAATTTCTCCCTGCCTATTAATACAAATTTACTCAAGTCTTCTAAGTTAACTGGCAATTGATTATTCGTTGTTACTATTTCATTTTTCAAAATATTATCCTCCATTAATTATCTAATGAGCCTTTTTAATTTGTTCCCGTTCATATTTCCGTCTTAAGAATTCATTGTTTTTTAAATGTTGCCTTTGAACACCCTGCCATTCTTTTATTTTGTTTCGAGCCTTTTGTTTTGAAAACTCATCAAGGCCAACGGCTTCTCTTCGCTTATACATTCTTATTTGGCGTTCTATATACCTCTGTTTTTCTTGAGCCTTATAGGCTATTTTTTGGGCCTCAGAATAGCCGTTTTCATTTACGAGTCTTTCTTCGGCAGGGTCGAGAGGCGCAGACACTGGCTCTGTATATTCTTCAAAAAAAGCAGCGACATCATGTTTGCAATTCCCACACCAGGATATTTTCCCATTTCTTCTAACTAGCATAATGTGATGTTTTTCAAGCTCTAAGCAATAGACCATTCCATTGTAATCTATAATTTTAGATTGAATTCCACGATGGCTGTTAGCTTTTGAAATATTATGATAACTCATTTTACTGTTGTTTTCTCTTATTACCCATATATCATAGTTACAACTATAGTCACCATTCCAATGTTTTTGTAATTTCCCTTTTGTTTTTTGAAGTGTAAATGATGGGTATTTACCAACCTTTAAAATACACTCGCCAATCTGCTCAGCCAGCTTTGTGCTTGTTGTAAAATATGTTTTTGAAATCGATTCTATATCCTTTAGTTTTGATTTGTTTTTTCTAATACTTCCATCTCCAATTAAAAAGGCCGTTAAAAATTCTTTTATAATTCCAGGCTTTTCGTTTAATATGAATTCAGGAATATATCTTTCAGGTTGTTTCCCGAATGTTTTTAAATAATTTGCCAGCTCCCTGTTGTCTTTTATAAATCTATTGCCTGAAAAGTAAAAACCCATCGGCTTAAGAATTTTTTCTATTTTTTCTATACATGCTTTTTTATATTGGGTAATAACAATTCTATTATTATCTTTTTCTGTATGACCCTCTGCCATAAAAATTCCAAGTAAAAATGAAAGCTCTTTTTTTGTATAGCCAAAGGTATTATATTCTAAATCTAAACCTTCCCAGTTAACACATCTTAATTGCTTAAAATTCTTAGTTAAACAATTCTCCGCGGTTTCTATCTTCCACTTAATAATCTTCTTTTGATTTTCGGCGTGGCTATTTACGCCAATATACATGTTATGATTCTTTGTTACTAACAAATCAAAAGAATTACTTTTAAATGAAATCATTTCATTACCGGGATTATATTCAAACTTTTTAACGTAATCAACCCATTCTGGTATATGGCTATTAGGATTTAAAGAAAATATTTTATCTTTATTTTCTACATCCTTAAATAATTTCCACCCATTAGAAGTATAAACCTCTGTATCATCACTGTAACAATTTGCGTGAAATAAGCCCTGAGTCTCAGCATCCCAGATTGTTGGATATCTATTGTCTTTCCCATCTAGGGAAACAATAGTTCCTTCATATGGGGAACATAAATCGCAACTTCTAAAATG